>FUFK010038351.1_pt1 | contig 60263 bp, 71 predicted proteins | sample 1021851 | NCBI WGS metagenome assembly FUFK01 (sample SAMEA51879418, study PRJEB19060) | metagenome
AACAGAAGGATTGACTGCTGGTCCAGGTCGTTCTGTACCTGGTAATTATTCTGTTCCAACATATCCTACTGGACCTGCTCGTCCACTTTTTCAAGGTGGTGGTGGTACTGAAATAAATGGTAATAGTAGCCATTTAGGTGCTTCTGGTGGCGGTTTTTCTGCGGTCTTTGAAGGGCCAGTATCAAAACCAAACGCAATTATTGTAGCCGGTGGTGGTGGCGGTGGCACCGCTTATGATCGGTCTGGCGAAGATGAGTCTGGTGGTGGCGGTTCTGGTACTCCATATGGTAACCCCTCAGTCAATCCACCTGTTGCAGCAGGTGGTGGATACCCAGGTAGCCCTACCGGCATGCAAGGTGGAGTAGGTACACAAGCTGTTCCATTTCGTTCCGGGAGCGGCGGCGGCGGCGGTTACCGTGGTGGTCAAGGTGGTGCTATGGCTGGTTCTGACGGTGCTGAAGAGGGAATAGGCGGCGGTGGTGGAAGTGGTTATATAGCACCTGCAATGACATCTACCACAGCTGTAACAGGTAGTGATGGTACTGCTAGTAGTTCAACAGGTTTACAAACTTCTGTGCATCCAACAGCATCTAGTGACCCAGACTATACTGGTAGTTATGGTAAAGGTGGTGGATATAATAGTGATGGTGAAGGTGGTTATGTTGTTATTACTGATTCTAGTGGTACATATACCTTCACATCACCAGGAACACATACTGTCTCCTAATTTGACAACTGAATACTTTTACTATATAATGTGTTATTGTTTAACTATGGAGGAATGAATGAAACTTCGTAATACTGCTGGCATTTATTATTTTCAAAAGAAAAAATATCTTGCCGTTGATAATTTTGTAGATGAAGATGTAGCAAAGATTATTACAGAAGAGTATTTGGAAAAAGCAAAGCAGGACACTGAGAATGAACTTAATGATTCTCAGTGTCCTGTCAACTCTAAAGCATGGTATGGTCAACCCAAGTGTGAGTATGTCATGGTCGATTGTCTTCCTAAGATGGAAGCACTCACAGGACTCAAACTACTTCCAACATACACATATATGAGAGTTTATGGTCCCGGTGAAGAGTTACATTATCACACAGACAGACCTTCTTGTGAGATTAGCGTGACTATCAATCTTGGTCAGAGTGGTGACTATGACTGGCCCATCTGGTATGCTGATCCTGATGATATTACAGTGCGTATGCCAGTCTCAGTGCCACCTCATAGTGCTATGATGTATCGTGGTTGTGAAGTGCCACATTGGCGTGAGAAGTTCGAACCACCTAAAGCAGACGATTGGCAAGTTCAACTTTTCTTACATTATGTTAATCGTCAAGGTCCATGCGCTCAGTTTGCTTATGATAGACGAGAGAAACTATTCATCGAACCTATCGGTACAAGTGAGACATATAAAGAGTTACAAAGTATTACAGATGATGATCGTCAATTACGTTTTGAGGTGATTAGTGATGGCTAGTACAATTGGTCATGAAGGTGAGATTTTAACAACTACATTTGAACATAATTGGTACTGGTATTTTGAGAGTCTTTTCTGGCCAGAGCAAATCATGCGTATTCGTGAGATTTGTGAAAGAGGACAAGAAGAAGAAGCATTAACATTTGGTATTGATAAACCAGAGAATGCCAATCATATTATTCGTAAGAACAAAGTATCTTGGCATGATAATGAAGAACTGTATAGTATGATGCGACCTGTGATGCAAGAAGTCAATCAGGCATCTGGTTGGAATTATAATATTACAGCAATTGAACCTATGCAGTACACAGTATATTATGGTGATGAAAATCATTATCATTGGCATACTGATACAATTATCAACGATAAAACATTGCATCCAGACGCTGACCCTAATCATATTCTAACTGGCACTATCAGAAAGATTAGTTGTAGTGTGCAATTAAGTGACCCAAAAGATTATGAAGGCGGTGAGTTCGAACTTCTTTCTGGCATAAATAGACATGATAGCGAATTTACAAAAGAAGAACTCAAAGGAGAAGGATATCTAAAGACACAATCTGTGCCCTTACCACATTTTAAAGATAAGGGTTCTGCTTTGTTCTTTCCATCTTTCTCCTGGCACCGTGTTAAACCCGTGACAAAGGGTATTCGTAGAGCCCTAGTTGTTTGGTTTCGAGGACCAAAATGGACATAGAAAAAATCTGAAGGAGTAATAAATGCCCAAATATTCTGGTTTCGATCCAATCGAGTCACATAATGTTGTGACTGGTAGTACTACAATTAGTGGTTTTGAACATGCAATCACTGATAATACTCAAACAGAAGTATATTTACCATTAGATTCTGATACAAACGATGATTCATCGAACGGATATACAGTGACCCGTTTTAAAGGTGCAAACGTTTCATCTACACAATCAAAGTTTGGTGGTAGTAGTCTTGAATTAAATGGAACAGATCAATGGATTTCTCTTCCACGAAACCCCGGTAACAACATCGCCACCACAGATTTTACAGTTGAAATGCAGATTTATCCAACAACCCTTAAAAATGCTAGACTTTGGAGTCAGTGGGGCGCCGGTGGTCAACGCAGTTTATTAATTTCCACAACTAGCAGTGGTAACGTTATAGTAAATGGATCAAGAGATGGGTCTACCACTCACCTGACAATAACATCAACTGGTACAATATCTGCGAATACATGGACTCATATTGCAGTTGTTTGTATTAGTCAAACTGTTACTTTATATATTAATGGAGTTGCTGACGGTAGTGGTAGTATTGGTGGCAACTTCGCAAATGTTTCAAATATCATAGGTATTGGCGCAAATGTCTCGGGAGTTGCAAGCGCACATTACGTTGGTTTTATCGACGACCTAAGAGTTATTAAGGGCAGAGGAATTTATACTAGCAACTTCACTTCTCCTACCTCTGCGGTCGGTTTATTCCAACATTCACCAGTATCACTTTATTTACCATTTGACTCAGATGTACAAGATGATTCAAGTCATATTCATACAGTAACATCTGTTGCAAGTGCAACCATTTCATCCACACAGGCAAAGTTTGGTGGTAGTAGTCTCTCTCTAAATGGCACCAGTCAATATCTAACAATTCCAGACAATCAAGCCCTTCATTTTGGCTCTTCAGATTTTACGGTCGAAATGTGGGTTTACCCAACGACTATTCAAATGAGTGGACTTTACAGTCATTGGAACGCTTCAGGTAGTAATAGAAGTTTTAAGATTACTATGACAGGTTCTGGTAATGTTGCAGTGAATGGATCAAGGGACGGAATAAGTGGTGGCCACCTTTCAATAACATCAAGCGGTACATTAAGTGTTAATAATTGGTATCATATAGCCGCTGTTTGTGTAGATGGAACTGTCACCTTATATATCGATGGAGTCGCTGACGGTAGTGACGGCATTGGTGGTACTCTCTACAATTCTACAAATGATATAGCTATTGGCGCAAATGTTGCAGGAATTGCAAGTAATCTTTTTGCTGGTTATATTGATGATGTTAGAGTCACTAAAAATGCAGCACGTTATACCAAAAACTTTGTTCCACCATCACAAGCGGTCGGTGCTACACTAAACGGCACGAATGAAACCAATACGACAACAGATTTTACATCACTTTATCTACCTTTTGACTCAGATGTAAATGATGACTCACCACATGGTCATAGTGTAACTGCCTCTGGTGGTGCTGCCATTTCATCAACACAAGCAAAGTTTGGTGGTAACAGCTTGAGCGTCATTGGCGGTACAGACTATTTAAGTATTTCCGACCATGAAAGTTTTGACTTTGGAACTGGTGATTTTACTGTTGAATTACAGATTTACCTTCCATCGCAATCTGGTACTAATCCAGTTTTAATAGGTGCTGCTGGAGGATGGTATCTCCAATTAAAATCAAATGATAGAACTTTATCATGGTATACTGGTTCTACTGAAGTTCAGAACACTTCCTCACAAGGACTTTCAACTGGAGAATGGCACCATATAGCTATATGTAGGTCTGGAACAGATTTAAAAGGATTTGTTGATGGCAGTCTAAGATTTTCTACTACAAATTCAGATGCTACAAATTTAGCAAATACTCTATATATCGGCCGATATAATGGAGCTTCATTATCATTTAATGGTTATATGGATGATATTAGAATTCTTAAAGGACACGCCAAGTACACTGCCGATTTTGTTCCTCCTTCATCTGCTGTAGGTACAAGTGTAAGTGAAACAGTAAATGACTTGACTACATTGTATCTGCCATTTGATACTACAGTAACCACAACATCTGTTTCTGGTGACACAGTTTTATATTTACCGCTTGATTCCGATACAGATGATGACTCAAGTCAATCTCAATCAGTTACTAATTCTGGCGTGACTATCTCATCAACGCAAGCAAAGTTTGGTAGTTATAGCGGTTATTTTGATAGTGATTATCTTCAAGTTGCATACGATAGTTCACTTGGAGATGATTTTATCCAGGGTGACTTCACAATGGAAGCGTTCATTTATCCGACAGATTTATCTTCTGAAAAAACTATCTTCTCTAGATGGGATGCCAATAGCAGTCACAGGCAATTTGTTGTTAAACTAAACACTTCTGGTGAATTATATTTTGAATTCAATGGTAATAGTGATACTATTTCATCAGGATTTTCTGTATCAACTAATCAGTGGTCACATATAGCCGTAACCCGTGAATCGAATACGATTCGTCTTTTTGTTAATGGAACATTGGGTGGAATAAGAACAAGTATTAGTAACCCACAAACTGTGAATCGATATATTGATATTGGTCGTCGTGAGACTGGTAGTCAAGCAAGATATTTTGAAGGTTACATGGACGATATTAGATTTTTCAAAGGAACAGCATTATACACTTCAAACTTTGATGTTCCAACATCGGCGCTTGGTACATCACCAGTTATAGAAAGTATACAAGGTGGATTTGAAGATCAAGCAAGGAATCATGGTGTAACTAAATCAGGCACTGCACAACTTTCTACCTCAGTGAAAAAATACGGTACGTCTAGTTTATTGCTTGATGGTAACTCAGATTACCTTTCTATTCCAAATAATGGAGATTTTCAGTTTGGCGATGGTGATTTCACTATTGAAGCATGGGTATATCAAACTGCTGCTGCTGGTTCTGATCCTGCTGATAGACATCCTATTGTCTCTAGAATGGATGGTAGTTCAAATCGTAGCTTTCATCTTGGCATTGTCGAAAGTAGCGGCGCTCAAAAACTGCAATTCAGCTTCACATCAAACGGTAGTTCATCAACTCAATATGAATTTGGCGGTGATGTAACTATTAATAATTGGCATCATGTGGCTCTGGTTAGAGAAGGTAGCACGGTCACTTGCTTCTTGAACGGTACAGCCCTTGGTACAACTGGCAATATCGGATCATCATCAATTTTTGTTGGGACTTCTGACCTTACTATTGGGTTTAGAGGGTTATCTAGTCAATACTTCCAAGGGTATATCGATGATCTAAGAATCATCAAAGGTAAAGCAAAGTATACCGCTAACTTTACTGCGCCAACATCTGCTCTTGGAAGTGAAGTATCAGACATTGTATCAACTGCAACCACTGAGACTAAGACTCTGAGTTCTACATGGACTATGACAAATGATGGTAGTTCACCAAGATCATTTGTTGATATGCGCTTAGATAATACTTGGGCAAACAATGAACACCTACAATCATCACCAGACCATAGATGGAATTCAGCTCCAGGTGATCCTGGTACTACAGCAACTGGTGGTTCAATTGCAACTCCTGGTAATGGTTATAGATATCATGTATTCACATCTCCTGGTACTTTCCAACTAAGTGCTATTGATGGAGGCAGTCCATCATTAGCAGTTGAATATCTAGTTGTTGCCGGCGGCGGTGGTGGCGCAGCAAATCGTGGTGGTGGCGGTGGTGCTGGTGGTTTCAGAACCAATGAAGACGGTAATCCAAAAGCAGGCGCTGCTATGAATATTGCAACAGGATCTTTTCCGATTGTAGTTGGTACTGGTGGTGCTGGTGGTGTCTGGCCTAGTCCAGCTGCATATGGCGATGAAGGCGGCGCTTCGTCTTTCAACGGTATTGAGTCTACTGGTGGCGGTGGCGGTGGTGGTCCTCCTGGTCAACCTGGATTTGTTGGGACAGGCGGCTCGGGTGGTGGCGCTTTTAGTGCAAGCGGCGCGGTAGGTTTTGCCGGTAATACACCACCTACAACACCACCACAAGGCAACCCTGGAGGTAACGGCGCTCATGCTAATTATGCTGGCGGCGGTGGCGGTGCCAGTGCTGCTGCCTCCACCCTTAATGCTGGTAATGGTCATGCTGCACCATCATTCTCTGGACCTATTTTAGCTCCTGTAATTCCTGGTGCTATGGCAACTGCAATCGGACCAACTGGCATATATGCTGGTGGCGGCGGTGGTGGCGCTGGTGAAGGTACGCCTTCTGGTGCTGGTAACGCTGGAACTGGTGGCGGTGGTGCTGGTGGTGCGAGAAGTATTCCACCGGGGTCATACAATCCAAACTCAGGTGAATATGGTCCCGCTGGCGCACCAGGTGTTGATAATACTGGCGGCGGTGGTGGCGGCGCTGGTAACTTCCCTGGCACAAACCCCAATATGCGTCCAGGTGGTGATGGTGGTAATGGTGTTGTCATCATCAAATATACCTACTAATAAAAACATCACTTAAAAATAGATTAAGGGGAGAATTTCGGTTCTCCCCTTTTTTTATAAATANAANNCAACTAGGAGGTTACTATGGCTANACCNANTTCAAGAGAAGCATANAANCAATATTGNCTTCGCAATCTCGGTTCTCCTGTCATCGATATCAATGTAGACGATGAACAGTTAGAGGATAGAATTGATGAAGCATTACAATATTATCGTGACTATCATTACGATGGTGTCGAACACGATTATCTAAAACATCAAGTTACCGCTGCCGATATTTCTAATCAATACATTAGCATTCCTGAGAATATTCAAGGAATTGTTAGAATTTTTGATATCGATGATAGTGGTATTGGTGCATCAAGTTTATTTAATGTGCGATATCAAATTCATCTAAATGATTTATTTGATTTCTCAAGTGCTACCTACGCACCTTACGTTAGCACGCTAACAAATATTGCAATGATGGAAGAAATCTTTGTAGGTAAAAAACCTATTCGTTTTAATCGTCATACAGATAAATTATTCATTGATATGGACTGGAATGAGGATATAAATGAGGGTGAGTTTCTTATTATTGAAGCATATCGTGTAGTAGATCCAGATATACATACAGATGTATGGAATGATAGATGGTTACTTCGCTATGGGACAGCACTATTTAAAAGACAGTGGGGTGAGAATCTATCTAAATTTGCTGGTGTGCAGTTACCTGGAGGTATCACACTTGATGGTCCAAGGATTAGTCAAGAGGCTCGTGATGAAATACTTACTCTAGAACAAGAAATGATTACGAGTTATAGTTTGCCTGTACATGATATGTCAGGATAATTAGATGGCCACGAACAAATACTTTAATAATTTTGCGTATGCACGTGAGCAAGACCTGGTAGAAGATTTAACGATTGAAACAATCAAAATCTTTGGTCATGATGTTAAATATGTTCCGCGTACCATTGTATCACAAGACAACTTATATGGTGAAGACGTTTTGTCAACATACAATGATGCCGCAGATGTAGAGATGTATATCAAGAACGTTGAAGGGTTTGAAGGTGAGGGAGACTTGCTATCACGCTTTGGTTTGCAGATTCGTGATGAGATGACCTTTACACTTGCACGTAAAAGATTTGACCAAATCCGCACAGAGAAGTTAATGACAGAAGTTGGTTATAATCTTCTTATGGAGAATGCTAATACTGCTGCACCTTCAAGACAATTTCTTACAGGTAATCATGAAACAGAGTCTATCGTATTAGAGTCTGGTACTGCTAACGGATACTCTATTCTATCGAACAGACCAAACGAGGGTGACCTTATCTACTTTCCAATGGTAGATAAGACTTTTGAAATCAAACACGTTGAACACGAATCTCTATTTTATGCGACAGGAAGACTTCAAACTTATGACTTAAAATGTGAATTGTTTGAATATAGTTCCGAGTCCATTGATACTGGCTATACAGAGATCGATGAGATTGAAGATAAATTCAGTCTCAATACTCTTGTATATGAGATTACACTTGATGGTGAGGATGGTGTATTGTTGTTTGAAGATGGTGGTAGCGCACTACAGGAGTTTGATATCAATACAACAGATGCACAAGCCAACAACAATATCTTTACTGCTGATATATTAGCAGGTGGTATAGTTGACTTCTCTGAGGATGATCCATGGTCGGAGGGTAATCTATAATGTTTGGATATTTTTCACATGGTCTTATTCGTAAATATGTAATCGTTTTTGGTAGCATGTTCAATGACCTCACTATTCAAAGATACAATGGCACTACACGTGTGCAGACACTTGCTGTTCCTATTGCATATGGACCAAAGCAAAAGTTTTTAGTCAGACTAGAAACTGACCCAAATCTTGATAGAGAGATTGCTATTTCATTACCTCGTTTGGGATTTGAGTTGACAGGTATTTCATATGATCCTATACGAAAGTTGAATAGCACACAGAAAAACTCTTATGTATTTTCTGATAAGACTTTACTAAAAACACAATATACACCTGTTCCTTATAATATTGACTTTACACTTTCTATCATGGTAAAGAATGCAGATGATGGTACACAAATCTTAGAACAGATTTTACCATACTTCAAACCTGAATGGAACATCGCAGTTAACTTAGTGCCTGAGATGAATATCAGTATGGATATTCCAACAGTTCTTAATAGTGTATCATTAGATGATGCATATGATGGAGACTTCATGTCAAGGCGTGTTTTAATGTGGGATTTAAGTTTCACGATGAAAGGATATCTATATGGACCTATCTCAAATTCTGGTGTCATCACACGTACACAAGTTGACCTTTATGCTAACACAGCCAGCAATACGCCAAGGAGCAGTCGTCTTGTGGCTGTCCCTGGTCTATTAGCAAATAACGCACCAACAACAAACAGTGCAGCATCTATCAGTCGCAACCTAATCGATGCAGACGATGATTATGGGTTTGCATCAAATACCTTTTTCTTCCTAGACGGGTTAAAATATGACCCTGTTAGCGGTGGAGATGTATAATGAGTTTTGAAAACAAAATGGGAGAGATACTAGATATCGAACCAACAAAGCAAGAAGTCCTTGCTCCCGAAAACAGAAATAAGGATGTAGAAGATGACTATGCTTATGCACGCCGTAATCTTAGGGATCTTATTGATTCTGGTATGGGGGATCTTGATAGAGTAATGGAGATTGCTCGTCAAAGCGAGTCACCCAGAGCGTTTGAAGTTGCAACAAATCTGTTAAAGACTTTAACTGATACAAATAAAGACTTATTAGATTTGGCAAAGAAGAAAAAAGATATAACACAAGAGAAAGATAAAGCACAGCCTGTAACTAACAATGCTTTGTTTGTTGGTTCTACTGCTGACTTACAAAAACTAATTCAAGGAAAAGACAATGGAACCGAGTCTAGCTAGTCTATCAGGTGAATTTACGGAACTCATGTTACCTTGGGTAGCAGTTCTGATTTCAATTGTTGTTGCCATTATGTTTAAGGATTTTGCAACAAGTCTATCAAAGGGTATTGCCTTTCAGTTCGATAAAGCATTCAATGAAGGTGATAAAGTTTTGTTAGATGGTTGCGAGGCTACCATTCTCAAGATTGGTATGAGGCAAACCGTCTTTGGTATCTATAGTGAAAGAGGGTACGTGTGGCGTTATGTACCAAACGAGCGTATTCTGTTTCTAAAACTTGAAAAGGTTATCGATGCTGAATTACATAAGGATACAGAAGAAGAAAAGGGCATTCGTATTCAGAAACTAATCGATGCTGCACAGGATGCTCACATTCAAAAGAATAAAGAATTTATTGATAAGAACAAAGAAGAGATTGAAAAATTGAAAGGTAAATAATGTCTGATGCATATTTGTCTAATCCTAATCTAAAAAAGATTGGTGTTGATATTGAGTTTACACAAGAACAAATTGAAGACTATGTAAAGTGTGCTAAAGACCCTATATACTTTATTCGTAAGTTTGTCAAGATTGTTCATGTTGACCATGGTTTAATTCCTCTTGATTTATATGAATATCAAGAGCGTATGATTAATACATTCTCTAATAATAGATTTGTTATCACAAAAATGCCGCGACAGTCTGGTAAGTCTACTGCTGTTGTAGGTTTTATCTTGCATTATCTCCTTTTCAACTCAGATAAAAATATTGCCATACTTGCTAACAAGGCAGAGTTGGCTAGAGAACTTCTTGACCGTGTTAAGAAGGCATATGAGAATCTACCTTTATGGTTACAACAAGGTATATCAGTATGGAACAAAGGATCAATTGAAGTAGAGAATGGTTCTAAGGTATTTGCAACATCTACTACAGGTTCTGCAGCACGTGGTCAGTCATTCTCACTTGTATTTCTAGATGAGTTTGCTTTCGTACAACATGGTATCGCAGATGAGTTTTTTAAGTCAGTTTATCCTACGATTTCATCTGGTCAGGAAACCAAGATGATTATCGTATCTACACCAAAAGGTATGAATCATTTTTATAGAATGTGGGTTGAAGCAGAGGAGGGACGTAGCAACTTTATACCATTAGCTGTCAACTGGTGGGAGACACCAGGACGTGACGAACACTGGAAAGAGCAGCAGATTGCTAATACAAGTGAGGAGTCTTTTGAGCAAGAATTTGCTTGCAACTTTTTGGGTACATCAAACACTTTAATCAATACAAATGCACTGCGTAATCTTGCATTTGTTAGACCCATATTTCAAAAACAAGGTTTTGACCAGTATGAAGATATCAAACCAGGACATGAATATGTTATATCAGTAGATACTGCCAGAGGTGTAGGTGGAGACTTTTCTGCTTTTCTTGTTATAGATGTGAGTGATATTCCATATCGTGTTGTAGCCAAGTACAGAGATAAAGATATTTCACCTTTGATATACCCAGAACTCATCTATAATGTAGCAAACAACTTTAATCAAGCATTTGTATTGATTGAGATAAACGATATTGGTGAGCAGGTAGCTAATGTCTTATATCGTGACCTTGAGTATGAAAATTTATTTACTACTGCTGCTATGGGAAGGGCAGGTCAAAGAGTCGGCGTCTGGGGTGGTAAGAATTCACAACTTGGTGTAAGAACAACTAAACAGGTCAAGAGAATTGGTTGCTCAACACTTAAAGACTTAATTGAAGATCAAAAGATTATTATTGAAGATTATGATACCATTGAAGAGTTGTCAAATTTTATTTCAAAAAGAGAATCTTATGAGGCAGAGGAAGGGCATCATGATGACCTGGTAATGTGTCTTGTTTTATTTGGTTGGCTTATTAGACAAGAATATTTTAAAGATTTGACTAACTCTGATATTCGTCAAAAATATCTCGCTGATAGAGAAGAAATAATGGATGATGAAATGTTACCGTTTGGATTCTTTGATGATGGAATAGGAGACGAGACATTAGCAGTTGAGAAGGTAGACCACTACTCCTTAGAAGATTTAAGAGATCATCCTATGTGGACCAGGGATTAATTATTGTCACAGCATCTTTTTTACGTTTCATAGTCTCACTAATCTTCTTTTTAGTTTCCTCAGTATGTTTTTTTCCACGATGACTATCGCTCATTTTCTGCTTTGTTTCATCAGAAAACTTACGACCTAACTTTGCTTGACGCATTTTATTTCTCGTTTCTAAACTTTTCATATTTCTATTTATTAACTTAGTTGAAATAGGTTATTTACTAAATAATACGAAATAACATAGGTTCATTTTTCTCATAATAAGGAGTAAGGAAATGGCGTTTCAAGTATCACCTGGTGTAAATGTTAGTGAGATTGACCTCACTACCATTGTGCCTGCAGTGCAGACAACAAATGCAGGTATCGCTGGTCATTTTCGTTGGGGTCCAGTCGATAAAATCGTATTGGTAACTGATGAGAATTCTCTTGTCAACAACTTTCAAAAGCCAAATGCTAACACAGCAGATGACTTTTTCACTGCTGCAAACTTTCTAGCATATTCTAATTCACTACAAGTTACTCGCGTAGTAACTCCTAGTGCTAGTGGTTCAGATACAACAGCAGCACGTAATGCTATTACAAATGTAGCAAACACTATCAATACAGTCATCAAAAATGAAGATGATTATGATGCCAACTATTCAACTGGTATTTCAGGTGTTGGCGATTTCGTAGCAAAATTCCCAGGTGAACTTGGCAACTCACTTCAAGTTTCTGTTTGCCCATCTGCTGATGCTTACGAATCAACACTTGCTGCTAATCTAGTCTTCACCGCTGGTAGCACCGCTGTCCTCACAAAAGGTGCAAACACTTCTGCTTCCTTGACTTCAGGTCCAAATATTGACTTGTCAAACTCTGTTACAGTTGGTGATCTAATCACACTACAGTCTTCAACAATTAATATTGGNACAGACTTAAAGATTGCCTCAGTAGTTNATGGTACTATCACACTAGAGGCAGCACCAACACAGAAGCAGCTTGGTGTAACTGACACAACTAAAGTTCAATCAAATGCAGTTAAGCGTCGTTGGGAGCATCATGGTTTATTTGATGCTGCACCTGGCACTTCAGGCACTACAACAACCGCAGGTGGTTCCGCTGATGAAATGCATATTGCCATCATCGATGAAGATGGTGAGTGGACAACTGTTAAGAATCAAGTCTTAGAGCGTTTTGCTAATGTTTCAATGGCATCAGATGCTAAGACACCAGAAGGTAATTCAAATTACTATGTAAACGTCATTAATGACCAGTCTACATATATGTTCTGGGCAGCACACAATTCATCAAATACTAATGCTGGTAAAAAAGCAGCAGGCGTAACATTTGCTGGTGGTTCACTACCACAGACTGCTTCATTTGTACATGGGCGTGATGGTAATACACCTGCAAATGCTGCTTACATCAACGGCTATGATAAGTTTAAGAATGCGGAAGAAACAGATATTTCTTTCATCCTTGGCGCTGGCGCTAACCAAGTTCGTGCAACTTATCTGATTAATAGCATTGCTGAATTCAGAAAAGATTGTCTAGCAATTCTCTCACCAGAGCGTGCAGATGTTGTTAACAACTCTACATATTCTGGTAAAGAAGCTGAAGATATTGTTGCATTCCGTAACACCTTACCATCATCTTCTTTCGGTGTAATCGATAGCGGATTTAAATATCAGTATGATAAATTCAATGATGTTTTCCGCTTTGTTCCATTAAATGGGGATACTGCTGGTACAATGGTTCGTACAGATCAGGTTCGTGACCCATGGTATTCACCTGCTGGTTTCAATCGTGGTCAACTTAAAAACGTTGTACGCCTTGCTTTCAATCCTAATAAAGCAGAGCGTGATGTTCTTTACAAAGCTGGTGTAAACCCAGTGTCAACATTTGCTGGTCAAGGTACAATTCTATTTGGTGATAAAACAATGCTCGCCAAACCAAGCGCCTTTGATCGAATTAATGTCCGTCGCTTATTCATCGTTCTTGAAAAAGCAATCTCTACTGCTTCTAAGTTTACACTCTTTGAATTCAATGATGAGTTCACACGTGCTAACTTCGTAAATCTAGTAGAGCCATTCTTGAGAGATGTTCAAGGTCGCCGTGGTATCACAGACTTCCGTGTTGTTTGCGACGAGTCAAATAACACACCAGAAGTTATTGATCGTAACGAGTTTGTTGGTGATATCTTTATCAAACCAGCCCGTTCCATCAACTTTATTCAACTAAACTTCGTCGCTGTTAGAACTGGTGTCGATTTTAGTGAAGTAGTTGGTCAGGTTTAATATAAATAATATAAAGATAAGGAGTCAACAAAATGGCATTTAACATTACAGATTTCCAAGGTCAACTAACCTTTGGTGGTGCGAGAGCAAATCTGTTCCAGGTAACTATCGACAACCCTGTTGATAACGGAACATTTTTGAAAAGTTCTTTCATGGTAAAGGCAGCACAGATTCCAGCGGCCACGCTCGGAATTGCTCCTGTCAGTTACTTTGGTAGAGAAGTTAAACTTGCTGGTAATAGAACATTTGAAGATTGGACAGTTACAATTCTTAATGATGAAGACTTTTTGGTCCGTGACGGTATGGAGCGTTGGTCTAATGCTATCAATGGTCTTCAAAGCAATCTTCGCTCATTCTCACTTGCTACTGCAGCGCAGTATAAAAGAAGTGCTACAGTAACACAGTTTTCAAAAACTGGTTTGCCAATTCGTTCATATCAATTTGTAGGTATTTTCCCAACTTCAGTTGGTGCTATTGAATTAGATTGGTCTACAAATGACGCAGTTGAAGAATTCCAGGTTACATTTGCTTACGATTACTGGCAAGCTGGTGAGGGCGTTGTTGGTCAGGTAACTAACGCCCTATTCGGTTAATATTGATGAGTTAACTTTAGAAAACGGGGGCGTATGCTCCCGTTTTTTCTTTGTCATAAATAGATTATAATATACCTTTTTTAAGGATAACATAATGGCATTAGACTTATTTGGATTTACTATTTCACGTAAGGGTGAAGAAAAAGAAGAACAAAATGTTAAGTCCTTCGTTCCCGTTGCTAGAGATGACGGAGCGATGGAGGTATCTGCTATGGGCGGTGCTTATGGCACTGTTGTTGACCTTGAAGGGTCAGCAAAAAATGAAGCAGACCTCGTTAGTAAATATCGCACTATGATGCAACAGCAAGAATGTGATAGTGCTGTTGAGGATATTGTTAATGAAGCAATCATCATTGAGGATGAGGCTGCTGTTAATATTGTTCTTGACAATATCGATATTTCTAAGCAACTTAAAAATAAAATCAGACAAGAATTTGATAACGTCTTAAAAGTCCTGGACTTCAGCAACGCAGGATATGATATTTTCAAACAATGGTATGTTGATGGTAGACTATACTATCATATCATGATTGATGAAAAATCTCCCAGAGATGGTATCAAAGAAGTTCGTAAGATTGATCCACGCAAAATTAAAAAGGTGCGTGAGAGAAAAACTGAGACTGACGAGCGTACAAAAGTAAAGGTCGAGCGTGGGTATAACGAATATTATCTTTATAACCCAAAAGGCATCTCCTCTACAAACAGTCAGGCAATGATTAAGATTTCTACAGACTCCATTTGTCATATTACAAGTGGTCTAGTAGATCCCAACAATAAAATGGTTCTTGGTTACTTACAAAAAGCAATCAAGCCACTTAATCAATTGAGAATGCTAGAAGATGCTACAGTCATTTATAGATTGTCACGTGCGCCAGAACGGCGTATCTTCTACATTGATGTTGGTAACCTACCCAAGATGAAAGCAGAGCAATATCTCTCTGATATGATGACAAAACATAAGAATAAACTTATCTATGATGCATCAACTGGAGAGATTAAAGATGACCGAAAGTTCATGCCTATGATGGAAGACTTTTGGTTACCAAGGCGTGAGGGTGGAAGAGGTACAGAGATTACAACACTTCCAGGTGGACAGAATTTAGGCGAGATGGATGATGTTGAGTATTTCAAAAGAAAACTATATAAGTCTTTAAACGTACCTATCACACGCATGGAATCTGATGGTCAATTTAATCTTGGTCGGGCATCTGAAGTCACAAGAGATGAATTAAAATTTTCTAAATTCATCAATCGACTTCGCACACGTTTCTCACATCTTTTTAGTAACCTTTTAGAAATACAATTAGTATTGAAGGGTAATTTGACGCGAAACGATTGGAGAAAAATTAAAAATCAAATTTATTACGATTTCCCACATGACAACTATTTCACTGAACTCAAGCAAGCCGAGGTTTTGAGAGAGAGATTAGGTCTTGCTAACGAGATTGATGAGTATGTTGGAAAATACTATTCATTAAGTTGGGTCCGTAAAAATGTGTTACAGATGACAGAAGAAGAAATCCGTGACATGGACAAAGAAATCAAGAAAGAGGAATCTGATGAAGATAGTCCAATGGATACCGGACAATCAGATGAATTTCCTGATGATAATGTAGAGGAATCCAACGAAGCCTTTGAACCTGTAGAAATGAACGAAGAGGACAGAAAACTAATCGCTAAAATGAGTAACCTTTTAGAAAATCTGGGAACAGACGATTTCGAGGAATAAATGAACGAACTAGAGAAAGCAAAATTATTAAATGCTGCTCTTGAGTTATCTAAAAATGAAATAAGAAAATCTTTAAGAAATATTAAATTTACTGATGGGTCCGATGGACCAAAAATTGTAATTGTAGAGCAAGGCGAAAGAGGTCCACGTGGTAGGGATGGTGAACAGGGTCCAGTTGGCGAGACAGGCTTACAGGGTCCACAAGGCGATAAAGGTGAGCAAGGACCGCAGGGCAAACGCGGAGAGCGTGGTATTGTCGGACCACGAGGAGAAGCAGGACCAGAAGGACCAGCAGGTCCAGTCGGTCCAGCGGGGCGTGATGGTAGACCTTCTGATCTAAAACCTCTTAAAGATGAACTCAGCGCAGAATTAGAACAATATAAACAATCCATTAGCGCCCAAGTCACAAGACTTGCGATGGCTGCTCTCAACGGTGGCGGATCTAGTGGTGGTGGGGAAGTGCGTCTTCTAGGTTTAGATGACGTATCTGCTGATGTATCTAGTGCTAATGCCAACGGTAAAGTTCTTACATGGAACTCTACAGAGAAAAAGTTTGTTCTTACCACAGTATCTGGTGGTGGCGGTAGTAGTTTAGACTTATCAAATACTAACACACGCATCGATAATCTTAATGCACAGAGAGCAGTAGATTTAGCGAATACTAACTCGTTTATTAAGCAACAACTTGCTAACACTAATGCTTATATTGCAGCAATTCAGGGAAATCTTGATACACAAGTAGCGTCCGAAAGATCTGCATTAGCTAATACAAATGCTTATATTGCATCAGTGGATGCACAAAGGGCATTAGATTTAGCCAATACAAATGCTTATATTTCAACACTTGGTGGTGGGTCAGGCGACGTTTCAAATACTTACCTCCAAACTATTCTTGCTAATACAAATCAGTTTATTGCAAGTCAATTAGCAAATACTAACACAAGAATTGATAATGTAATTGTGGGTTCAGGTGGTGTTTCTAATACATACTTACAGTCGTTTATTGCAAATACAAATAATAGAATTACTAATGAAGGTATATTGAATGGCATTATTGCAGGAAGTAACATTAGACTAACTTATAGTTCAGGTAAGTTAATGATTCAGGCTATTCCGCAAGTTGATTTTGGTTTCATAACTAATGATGCAGGTAATATAAATGACGCAGTAGATGATAGGCGTGACTTTGGCGACCTTGGGGATAGACTTGTTTAACAGTTTATAAATATACAATAAAAGAATATATGGATAAAACCTATGTCAGCAACAGAACTTCGCCTTAGAAGAGGCACCGCAAATCAGCACTCAACCTTCGCTGGAGCTTTGGGTGAGATTACTATGGACACAACAATTAAAACTGTTCGTGTTCATGATGGTGTTTCTAATGGCGGTATACGACTAGCACGATATGATGAACTTTCATCTGGTGGTTCTGGTGCGAATACTGGTATGGATTTACCTCTTGGAACACCTACAGATACGAGTTTGACAACTGATGGAGCGTATCAAAGTTTTACAACAAGCACAAAAACTACAGATGCTATTGATACACTAAATGAGGTTATTGAGAATGTAAGAAATAACACGTTTGTCAAGTCAGTATCATTTGTCGCTGACCAAACGTCTGGTGGTGCTGGTCTAGTCGTTCAACTCACAATCACAGCCGTTGGTAACGCTAACCAATTTGTCATTGACTGGGGCGATGGTTCTAGTAATGATACAACATCAAGCACAACACCAACGCATACATACAGTTCCAATTCTGGTTCACCATTTACGGTGCAGGTAACAGCGAGTAATACGAGTGGGGCTGGTGATGGTAGTTTTGCATCTTTCTCTCGTTCAGAATATATTACCATTGCAACTGCTAATCCTGTTGTATCGTTTGCTGCATATGCCGCACCTTCAGGTGGTTCACCAATCACAACATGGGACGATGGCGCGACTGTCTACTTCCAAAACAACACTACAAATATCGGCAGTGCCACAATTCAATTTACCTGGAACTGGGGTGATAGTTCATCTGATGATGTTATCACTTCAGACTCGGCTGCTGGTGGTACTGCTGGGGCAAGGATTGCTCATACATTTACAGCAAGCACAGAGCAAGATGTATCCAGAACTGTCCGTTTAACACTTGACGCTCATAACACTGCTGACCCATCCGTTATTCCAACAAATTCTAGTAGTGCATTTCGTATCTATGATACTCATACACCAAGTGTAAATCTCAGTAGTAATACTGGCATTAATGAGGAAAGCAGTTCTGGTCATGTTGTCACATTTACCAATACCACAGAAAATACGATTGGCTCACATGCTGCATTTGGTATTCAGTATGTATACACATTTGGTGATGGCAACTCACAAACTGTAAATGTAGGTTCTGGTGGTGATGGTGATACTGGTGGGACAATCTCACACACATACACACTATCTAATTCAGACCAATCATCTGGTACGGCTAGAGACTATACAGGTAATCTAAGGGTTACCAGCACACATACATCTAGTCCATTTACTAGCACACCATTCACAGTCCATATTGAACCAGATGTAAGGGCAAATCTCTCTGGAACTGCAGTAACAGTTTCTAATGCAAGTGGTGATAATGCTTTATCTATCTATGACTTTGTAGACCTTACTGGTACTAATCGTGCGCTAGTCAGAATGACAAACACCTCACAAAATGCCAATATCTATGGTTATGCCTGGGGTGATGGTGATGTAGATGCTGCCATTGTCGAAAATGGTTCTTCTCCTGGTACAATCGGTGCAACTATTGACCATGACTATACGGGTAAAGGCATAGGTAGTTATAACGTTGTTCTAACTGCTAATGGCACACCAGACCTTACATATCAAACTGATAGTGAAACTGTTACATTTAATCTTAAAGCAGTACCATCTGCACCAGCTAATCTCAGCACAAAAACAATTGCTCTGAGTACAAGTTCAGTTGGCACATCACCAAGACTTGCTTCTGGTTTCACAGATAATAGTACATCAAATCCTTTGTCTGCTGGTGCTAATTTAAATACTACAACAGCAAGACGGTACACAGGTGGTACATTTACTACTACAAGCGCCACAAACGCTTATAACGGCGCTGCAGGCACACTCTCTGCATCATTTAACGGTAGCGCCGATGGCACACAAGTTTTCACCACATCAACTAATCAAACAGGCACCTCTGGAAGTCTCGTAGTTTCAAGTCAACCAGACTTTAATTCTGTAGATGGTAGTTATCCATCAAACTTCTATCAGGTCTTTACTGCTAACATTAGTAAGGCTTTGAGTGGTTTGTCAACAGGTGTTTCAGACTTCAGATTACAACACACTACAACTGGTGACACAAACTATGTTGCTGTTCTAAAAGATGACTTGACAAGTGCTGCTTCTGTTGCTAGTATTGGCACCCTTTCTGAAGGGACTGGTGGAACTAAACGATATATCTCTGGTATCCCATACTATAACACAGGGTCACCAACACTCACTTTGTCTGGCGCAACAATGAGTAATCTTGTTGGTCAAGCATATCTTAATCAATCTAATATTGTCGAAATCGATTCTGATACTAATGCAGAGGGAACTACATCCTCTTCATTTAGCAATCAAAACTATTCATATTCAGATATCGATGGTGCATCATCAATGCTATCAAGTGGAATTCCAATTGTCAACACAGGTGTTGGTTCTCCATACGCTATAGGTGCGCTCACAGTACCAATTACAAGTTCAAGTGTAAGAACTATTGACACCGCTAAAATAAGAGCAAGAAATGTAAATGGCACAAGTTCTTACACCTCAATACCTACAAAAATTCAAGTACACACGGCATCACAATCTGGTATTATTGAGCAAGCTATTCCTGTTTCTGATTCACTAGGTTCAACATTTGATGATGATGGTATCCGTATCTTTGACCTAAGTGCTGCTACGGCAGATACACCTTCATTCAACGGGTCAACAAACTTCTATACCAATAGCCCATATAGCGAGTCAAATGATCCTGGGGTATCTGGTACAAAAGAAGCAACGATTCGTCTAGGTGTTCTAAAACATGACGTTACTGATTACAGTAGTGGTTATCTACCAGTAGGACCAAACAGAAGTGGTGATACTGGTACACAATATTTCACATTTGCTTTCCGCAGAGTGGCAGTCGCAAACTTTGACCTAAGTATTGTCAGTTCAACTGGCATCACAGGTTGCTGGATTGCTGCGCCTGGATCTGCTATTGATAGTGCAAGTGGTCTTAATGGTTGGTTAGATACAAGTGTTACATATGCTGGCGCTGGCATTCCTGGTAGCGATACTGGTAATGGTGGCAACGGTTCAGATGGTTGTGCATTTACTGCAGGTGATAGAATCTCAACAGGTTCAAGTTTAAGCGGATCATTTACCCTAACACTAGGAAGCGAAAATATGTCCAATTCTACAGGAAACGTGGTCTTGGTTAGAATTGCTTTAGCAAGCGGTGAGTCTGTAACATCACTAAGCGTAGGAGTCGCAAGTTAAATGGCTATCTCCGATGCTCAAAAGTTAGACTATCTTTGGAAAAAGGTTGGATATGGTCTAACAAAAACAGATATAAATACAAACAAGAAAGCACCAAACGAATCTATTGCCAGCCCATTATTGTTGCGTGGTGATAAAGTTTGGAAGAATGCAGGTTCAATTCCAGGTGTCATGCCTGGTGCTACATCTGGTGTCGTAAGAGTTTATCCAACTTCTTCTCCTGTTGAATGTACTGCAGACGGCACAGCAACAGCAAATAGAACCTGGAAAACTGGGTCAACAGATTGGATTCCAACTGAGATTGGTGCTACTTATGGGGTCAAGGTATATATCCACACAAGTGGTGATGCCTCTGGTGCTAGTGGCGGCGATCAAGTATTTGCTGTTGGTTCAGGTAATAATGATGAATGGTTCTTTGACTATCAGAGTGGTGTACTAAATTTTATTGGTGATAATTTACCGAATGGTGTTGACTTCACTGGTAAATCAGTATATATTAGTGGTGCTAGATATATAGGTGCTTTTGGTGTTGGTGGCGGTGCAGCCAACAACTTTAACCAAGTCCTTACTGGTAACACGACCATTACTAATCTAATTCTTTCATCTGTTCTAGATGTAAGTGAAGGTGGTACAGGTGTTTCATCTTTAACAAAAGATGGAGTTTTGTTTGGTGCTAATACAAGCACTATGGGTTTTACAACTGGATCGAATGGAGATATTTTACAAATCGCTGCTAATGGAACACCAAGTTTTGGTGTAAATATTCTAGACGGTGGAGATTTTTAATGAGTAAAGAATTAGATGCTATTGATACATATATTGATCAACAACAAAAAGTATTAAATGATACTGTACAGAAAAATCTTTTACTTGAAACAAAAATTTCACTTTTAGAAAAACAAGTCAAAGACCTCACAGATATAAATAAAAAAAATGAAGAGACCATCATTTCTCTTCAAAAAACTTCAAGAGATTCTTCTAAACAAAAATNAAATCTTGGAAATATTGTCAAGAATTTGTTTAAGAAGAAAAAGAATGATGATGATATTTTAAGTGATAGTAAGCAAGCGGAATCAGTGATTATTACNACTGAAGCCGTTGTGAAAAAGGCTTCAGAAGAAACTCCAAAGAAAATTACTTCTAAAGGGTTTCCGAAGATGCCTAAAAAATAAACGTTTATATTTTAAAAAATTTTTTAATTCATAGGAGAACATTTAAAAATGGCTTCAGTTATTAAACTCAAACGGTCTAGCACACCAGGCGCAGTTCCTGCTGGTTCAGACCTGCAGGTAGGTGAGGTTGCTGTTAACCTCGCAGACCGCGTAATTTTCGCAAAACAAGCTGGTGGTGCAGTCGTTCGGATTGGCGAATCCGCACTTGCTAACACTAATGCTCGTATCAACCTTCTTAACACAAACCTTACAGGCACCAATACTGCTCTAAGAGGTCTAATCAGCACAAACGCTAGTGATATCACTGCCGTAGGTGGTCGTGTCGATCTAGTCAACACAAACTTAACTGGTACTAATACTGCCATCCGTGCTTTGGTTACTGCAGCAGATGCTCGTATCGATCTTGTTAATACCAACTTGACTGCTACAAATACAGCCATTCGTGCTTTAAACACTGCTACTCAAAGTGCTTTGGATACACAGGAAGCAAAACAAGCTAGTGACCTTGCCAATACCAATGCTTATATTGGCACTGTTGACAGTGCTCGTAATGCAAACCTTGCCAACACTAACAGTCGATTGGATGCTCTTGAGAGTGGTTCATCTGGTACTCTTGCTGCTCGTGTAGACTTGGTTAATACAAACTTGACTGGTACTAACACTGCTATCCGTTCTTTGGTTACTGCTGCAGATGCTCGTATCGATCTTCTTAACACAAACTTGACTGGTACTAATACTGCCGTTCGTAGTTTGATTAGCACAAACGCTAGTGACATTACCGCAGTAGGTGGTCGCGTAGACCTAGTTAACACTAACTTGACTGCCACCAATACTGCCATTCGCAGCTTAGTATCAGCAGAAGCAGCCCGTATTGATCTTGTCAATACTAACTTGACTGCCTCTAATACTGCTCTTCGTGCTTTGATTGCTGATAAAGCAGATACTACAGCATTGGATACACAGATTGCTGCAGAGCGTGCCGCACTTGCTAATACCAACGCATTCATTAAGAGTCAGTTGGCAAACACTAACACTCGTATTAACAACTTGAATACATCACTTAGCGGTGACTTCATGACTAAGGCAAATCCAGAGTCAAATGGTCATCACGCACATACAGGTCGTATGTCAGTTAGCACAAACTTGCTAGTTTCTGGTAACACACATATCGATGGTAACCTAACCGTTGAAGGTGAAGTAACCTACATCTCAACAACAACTCTAGAAGTTATGGATCCACTAATTAAGTTGGCTTCTAACAACCAGACAGACGTTGTTGACACTGGTTTCTATGCCCTCTACGACGAAGGTTCAACTGCTAAGTATGCTGGTATCTTCCGCGATGCATCAGACGGTATCTTTAAGGTATTCTCTGGTCTTCAGTCAGATCCAACAGTTACAGTTGACACAACTGGTACAGGTTATGCCCTTGCTCAGTTGGATGCCAATATCGACGGTGGTTCTTTCTAATCTACGATAACTAAGTGTTGGGGGGCTTCGGCTCCCCAACAATTCATGTAGAATTTAGAAAGGGGGTTGACTATGGCATCTGTTATTAAACTAAAAAGATCTAGTACGGTTGGCGCAATTCCAACAACTTCTCAAATTGCAGAAGGTGAAATTGCGATTAACACAGCAGATCAAAAATTATATTCTGCGAATAGTACTGCTGTGTTCCAAGTCCATACTGGTGGTGTAAAAGCTGTATCAGTAGGACAAACAGCAGTAGAAGACTTGACACCAGATTCTTTAGTTGTCACTAGTGTTACTGGGTTTGCAAACTCAGTTGTTGATAATAGTCTCTTGACACAAAAGGTAACTGCTGCTACATTTAATGCAGTATTAGCAAATACCAATGCATTTATTGCTGCTGAAGCAGCACTTGCTGATGGTGGTTCATTTTAATTAGGAGACAATTATGGCATCTGTAATCAAACTAAAGAGATCCTCTACTCCTGGTGCTGTTCCATCTTCATTGGAGGAAGGCGAGTTAGCTATTAATACTGCAGACCAACGTTTGCATAGTGCTAATTCGTCCTCCGTTTTCACCTTGTTTGATGGAGCGCAAGCATTACAAAAAACATCAAATGAATTTGGTGATAGACAATTAGACCAAAAAGTTGTAACCTCTGTCGCTTTCTATGCAAATGCCACTTCATTTGTAGGTGGTAGTTTATGGAATTCAAGAGTTGATGCTACAACATTCAATGATGCAGTAGCAAATACAAACGCATTTATTGTAAGTTCTTTTGCCACTAGAGATGGTGGTTTTTATGGAACTGGAGGTTTCTTTCTTCATAGTAACTATTCTATTGGTAATAATAGCAATGGCGGCGGCGTAAATAATAGACAGAGATTTGCAAAAAGAGCAGGTGTCTCTGGTATTCCAAGACTTGGGGCGTCCATGGACGCGCATGGGTCAGCTTCAGAAATTTCTGGTAAATTTTATTTTGAGGTACGTGTAGAGACTAATACTTTTTATAGACATCAAGGTAATCAGTCTACACTTAATTTAGGATTAATGTCTTCATCTAATTCTGATACATCAAGTGCATTTGATGGAGGTAGTGCAGGAAGTCAAATTACTAACTTTGTTCCTGGTGGTTCATCAGTTCCTGGTATTGGATTTAGTATTGATAATACTGTCCAGGTAAACGGAGCAACATATAATGCTCCTACATCTAATACATCAACATTTTTCTTCGTACCTAAAAATGCAAACAATGGTCATGATGGATCTTTTCAGTTGGATACACCTGTAGTATTTGGTTTTGCTGTTGACTTAGATAATGGTAAAGTATTTGTTCACAAAGACGGCACATATGCAAATACTAATTCATCTGACGCAACGTTTACAAACCTAGATACAACAAAATATTGGTGGTTTGCAGCTACACATGGTGCCGCTAGTGACGGTGAAACATTCATCAATACTAGAAGTGGTCAGAAGGATACTACATTCTTCTATCCTAGTGCTATTCCTAGTGGATTTAACGAAGGTTATGGTGCTAATTTCGAAACTGACACCGCTACTGATAATGACGCAAGTTAAAAAATCTTATAAATAAATATTGAGTAAAGTCTATATAGACTTTGAATAGGAAGCAGGGGAGAAATCCTCTGCTCTTCCTTATTTCCTAGATAGGAGTTATTATTATGGCATCTGTTATTAAAATTAAAAGGACAAGTGTATCTGGAAATCTACCGACTACTAGTAACTTGTCAACTGGTGAATTAGCCTTAAATATACCTGATAAAAGACTATATACTTCAAATAGTTCGGCCGTATTAGAAATCGGTTCTAATCCTTCAACGCTGTCTGTGAACAGCGCATATTCTTTCCCACATACAGATGGTTCTGCTGGTCAGATTATGAAGACCGATGGCAGCGGTAATCTCACATTTACTGATGCGATAACATCTCATGTTGTAACAATTAACAGCGGAAACACAGCAACTGCCGGTGTGGTGCAGTCTCTTGGCTCTATGTCAACAGAAGATGCGGTCGTTGCTAATCCAATAGGTCATCTTACCATTAATGTGAATGGTATTGACTATAAAATTCCATATATGGCAGCAGTAGCAAATAACTCTGCAGGTGTTTCATCTGGTCAGATGACTGCATATTCTGGAAATACGTCCGTAGTAACACAATCATTAGGAGGCACCGCACCAGAAGATGCTGTTGTTGCGAACCCTGATGGTCACTTGGTAGTTAATATAAACGGCACTGACTATAAATTACCATTTTTCATATAACATTTTTTATAAATAAAACGTAAGGAGACTGTAAAATGGACATTGAAAGAAAACTATCTGATGCTATGATGCATTTTCGTGATAATGAAGCAAGTAAATTCAGAGACACTGTATCAGATATTTTATATCAAAAAGTGAATGACCGAATCGACGTTGAAAAGACAAGTATCGCTTCAACTTTGTTTTCACCAGATCAACCAGAAGAGACAGAAGATGAAGAGCTATAAAAACATTAGAGTAATCAAAGAAGCAGATGCTGATGAGTACGTCCCTGAAGTGGATGATATCGATGATATTGCTGATGGAGAACAAGAGTTTGTAGATCTTCATACTGCGATGACACTTGCACATCCTGTTGCCGGTGATAATCAGTTCAAGTCTGATAAAGATTCAGTCGAACAAAAAGGTGCTACAACAGATAATGCTGATGGTGAAGATAAACCAGTCAAGCAAGGAACAACAGGCGACACCAAGTTTGCTCAGTTCCGTGATAAGATTGGTAAGACGCCTGCTCGCAAAGGTGATAAGTCACAAGGCGATATGAAAGCAGGGACTGTCAAGGAAGAAGTCGAACTTGATGAGGCATTATCTCCTAAAGATATGGCGGCGGTTCAAAAATATGTTGATACATTTATGTCTAGATTACCATCAGACCTAAAAGTAAAGGTAATGAAAAATCCTAAAGTTGCGGCTAAAATTCTTGCGGATGTAGCAACAAAGGGCAAACTAGTTAAAGAAGGCGCATTAGAACTAGTAGATGGTGAAGTCGTTGATGTAAGTGATGATGATGCTGATGTATTTAATATCGTTTTAGAAGACTTGACTGAAGAGAATCGTGACCTTATGTTAATCAGAATGCATGAAGGTGTAGATTCCTATGAGCAGATGCTTTCATTTGCTAGGGAGTATGCATAATGCCTATCACAACTAAATCAGGTAAACCAGGGGGTTATGTCGTACTACGCGCAACAGAAAATGATGGTTTCAAATTAAATCATGCTACCTTACCAGCAGCAAATTCTGCTGGTGAAACTGTATCTGAAATGAGAATTTCAGAAGTAATGTGGAGTGTTGCTTCTGGAAATAGATGGACCGTTAAGAGAGGTGCCAATACCATGTTAGAGTTAGGTGGTAATGGTCATCATGATTACCAGGGTAATGGTATCAGATTAGAGGTATCAAAAGGTGATCTAACTGCAAATGTTAATTGTACGCTAACTGGTGGTACAGGAACTATTATCGTAAAGATGCATAAGGCATCAGGAGAGTAATATGAAACTAATCACCGAAGTATATGAAACGCTCGAATATATTTCTGAAGCAAATGCAGATGGAGAAAAAGAATTCTTCATCGAAGGTGTTTTCATGCAAGCAAATCAGAAAAATCGTAATGGGCGTATCTATCCAACAAACGTATTAGAGCGTGAAGTTGCACGCTATAATAAAGAATATGTTGAAAAGAACCGTGCTTTTGGTGAACTTGGTCATCCACAGGGACCAACAATTAATCTTGAGCGTGTATCTCATATGATTAAATCGCTTACTAAAGAGGGTGATAACTTCATTGGTAAAGCAAAAATTATGGATTCACCTTATGGAAACATCGTTAAAAATCTCATCAAAGAAGGTGCGTCACTTGGTGTATCATCTAGAGGTATGGGAAGTCTAAAAGCTAAGAATGGTGTTAACCAGGTACAAGACGACTTTTATCTTGCTACTGCTGCTGATATTGTTGCTGATCCATCAGCCCCAGATGCTTTTGTAGAGGGGATTATGGAAGGTGTTGAGTGGATTCTTGATGGTGGTAAATGGGTTGAGCAGTTTGTTGAACAGTCTCAAAAAGAAATTAAAACAGTAAGCAAAGCAGATTTGGAAGAAGCTAAGTTGAGAGTTTTCAATAAGTTCTTAAAATTGCTTTAATATAAATAGTTGTTACAAAACTTTAAAGGAGCGTATTATGTCAGATGAAAATCAAGAAGTCCTTGAAGAAGATATCCTTGAAGATGCAGTTGAAGAAACTGAAGAAGACCTTCAAGAATTCAAGGCAACTGGCGATCCCTCAGAGGTTCCAGAGCCAACTGCTGTTAAGGCTAAACCAGTTCCTGGTAGTAAAACTCAGGGCGATTTAAAACCCATGACAAAAATTGGCATGATTAGTGCCATGGTTGGCATGATGAGCAAAGAACCTAAGACCAAAATCAACGCCATGTATGGTGAAATGATGAAAAAGGCTGAAGGTTACCATGAAGGTATGCATAAAAAAGAAGGTATGCATAAAGAAATGGCTCATGCCAAAAAAGAAAATATGCATTATGGTAAGAAGATGAAGAAAGAAGACATCGACTTTTCAGACGATGTTGCTGCACTGTTTGGTGACGAAGACTTATCCGAACAGTTTAAAGAAAAAGCAACAACAATCTTTGAATCAGCAGTCCTTTCTAAAATCAATGAACAACTTGAAGAAATGGCTGAAATCGCTGAAGTCCAAAAGACTCTTGAGATTGAAGAAGCACATAGCGAAATGACTGATAAGTTGAACAGTTATCTTGACTATGTTGTTGAGCAATGGTTGACAGATAATCGTATCGCAGTTGAAAACGGTATCCGTACAGAAATTGCTGAAGAGTTTATGGGCGGTTTAAAGAAACTCTTTGAAGAGAGTTATATTGAAATGCCAGAAGAAAAAGTTGATGTTCTATCAGACCTTTATGATGAAAAAGAGTCTTTGGAAGAAGAACTTAATAAAGAATTGAAAAAGAACATTGAACTCTCAGAGCAGATTGAAGAACTACACAAAACTACAGTCATTTCTGAACTTTCAGAAGGACTTACAGACCTACAGGTTGAAAAGATGAAAAGTCTTTCTGAGGGTGTAGATTTTATTTCAGTTGATGACTTTGCTGAGAAAGTTGGAATGCTCAAAGAGAATTATTTCAACTCAGATGAAGAACAAACAACTGAAACTATTTTTGATGAAGATGAGCCTCTTGAAGAAGAAGCAACTTCACCAAGAGTTACAGGTGAGATGGCACAGTATATGAGCGCAATTTCTAGAACTGTCAAGAAATAATTATTATAAATAACTATAACAAGGGTAAAAAAGGAGTATTATCTATGCTTACCGAAGATCTAATCAAGAAGTGGCAACCAGTTCTTGAACATAACGATCTCCCAGAGATCAAAGACGTGCATCGTCGTTCTGTTACTGCCACTCTACTCGAAAACCAAGAAAAAGCTGCTAAAGAAGCAGCTTACGGTTCTGGTGGATATCAAATGCCTTCACTATTGGGCGAAGCAGCACCAACTAACGCAATGGGTGCATCTTCTTCTAATGCTGGTGATGGTTCAGTCGATATGTTCGATCCAGTTCTCATCTCACTAGTTCGTCGTTCCATGCCTAACATGATTGCATATGATATCGCTGGTGTCCAGCCAATGACTGGTCCAACTGGTCTTATCTTTGCAATGCGTTCACGTTTCACAAGTCAGGCTGGTACAGAAGCACTATTCAACGAAGCCGATACTGATTTCTCAGCATCTGCTGCTGGTAACACTGCTTCTATTCAAGCAATCGACGCCTCTGCCGGTACAGGTCAGGCTGGTAGCGATCCAACAGCCCGTGCCTCTGGTTCAGGTTATTCAGTCGCAACTGGTATGACACGCGCCGAAGCAGAAGCACTCGGTGATGAGTCACAAAACGCATTCCAAGAGATGGCATTCTCAGTAGAGAAAGTTTCTGTAACAGCAGTTTCACGTGCTCTAAAAGCAGAATACACTATGGAACTAGCACAAGATCTAAAAGCAATTCATGGTCTTGACGCTGAGACAGAACTATCAAACATTCTCTCAACTGAAATCCTCGCCGAAATCAACCGTGAAGTTGTTCGTACAGTCAACTACACCGCTACTGCCGGTGCTCAAGATAACGTAACAACTGCTGGTACTTTCGACCTAGACGTTGATGCTAACGGTCGTTGGAGTGTTGAGCGTTTCAAAGGCATGATTTTCCAAATCGAGCGTGAAGCAAATGCCATCGCTAAAGCAACTCGTCGTGGTAAGGGTAACGTAATGATCTGTTCCTCAGACGTTGCTTCTGCTCTTCAGATGGCTGGTGTTCTAGATTACACACCTGCTCTTAGCAACAACCTACAGGTTGATGACACAGGTAACACCTTTGCTGGTGTCCTAAACGGTCGTATCCGTGTCTACATCGACCCATACTTTGCCTCTGCTTCAGGCAAGCAGTACTTTACACTAGGTTACAAAGGTTCAAGTGCCTTTGATGCTGGTATCTTCTACTGCCCATACGTTCCACTACAGATGGTTCGTGCCGTTGGCGAAAACACATTCCAACCAAAAATCGGGTTCAAAACTCGTTATGGTATGGTTGCTAATCCATTCGCTACATCAAATGCTGATGGTGCAATTGCTTTCGCTAAAAAGAATATCTACTATCGTTTGGTTGGTGTTTCAAACCTTATGTAATCATAAGATTGGGTCTAACCCAACAAGAAACTGGAGGGGGGCATTTGCTCCCCTCTTTTTTTGACATAAATAGAATGTGGAGGTAGATATGTCAGAACCAACAAATAAAAATATGTTAGGTCAAACTGGTTTTCGTCTAGTGATGGACCGACTACCCACGATGACCTACTTTTCACAGAGAGTAAGCTTGCCAACCATTTCTTTGTCTGGTGCGGCAACATTAGTCAATCCTGTTTTAGATTATACTCTACCAGGAGAAAAGTTGACATTTGGCGATTTATCTGTTACATTTAGAGTTGACGAAGACATGAAAAACTTTTTAGAATTATATAATTGGCTAGTTGGTTTAGGTGCGCCTGAGTCTTCTAATCAATATAGAAGATTTCAAAATGCTAGTATTAATCAGAATGTTTTATCTGATGGTACATTGATTATTTTAAGTAGTAAATATAATCCTAATATTCGTGTTAAGTTTAGAGGAATGTTTCCAGAATCTTTATCTGAGTTACAGTTCGAAACGTCAGCATCAGATATTGAATATCTTGAAGCAACAGCAACTTTTAAGTATAGGGATTATATGATAGAAACTGTATAGGAGAACAAAATGTGGCAAGCTCTAATTTTCTCTATTAGTTTGATTGGTATTTCATATGCTCTAGGTATGTATATGGGGATGAAGTTTCAAACAGTGATAGACCTAGAGAAGATGAAAGCTGAAAAGAAAAAGATGAAGATTAATGCTGATAATGTCAAGCGTCAAAAAATTGCAAATGTTAGATCAAGATAAGGATAAATGATGAATATTGATAACATTATAGATTTATGGTCCGAAGATGTAAAGATGGACAGTACTGAATTGGATAATGAAAGTCTAAAGATTCCTAACCTTCACGCTAAATGGTTAGGAATCTTGACTAAAGAAAGACAGAAGTTAAGAAGACTAGATATAAAGAAAAAAGAACTAGCTAAAAAACTCGGTGACTACTATCAGGGTCACATGACTGAGGAAGATTTAAAAGACTTTGGTAGAGAACCATATCTCGGAAAACCACCCATTAAAACTTTACTACATACTTATGTCGATGGTGACACTGAGATGATTGAACTCACTCTCCGTGTATCATACCAGCAAGAAATGGTAGATACCGTAGAAGAAATTGTGAAGGCGATAAATGGAAGACAATGGAACATACGAAACGCTATCGACTGGAAAAAATTCACCCAAGCCACTGTGTGATATAATTGTCAAAAAAGACAATGAGGTAAATATTCGTATCGATTGTGATCGTGGAATCGCACAAGAGATATACGATAGATTCTCCTTTTTTGTACCAGGATATAAGTATATGCCGGCATACAAGTCACGTATGTGGGATGGAAAGATACGTCTATTCAACGTCAACACACAGAGAATTTATAAGGGTTTGATTGGTGAAATTAAGAAGTTTGCGCGATTAAAAGATTATACCATAGAGATTCAAGATGACCTAGATGTGGAGAATGAGTTCTCTGCATTTGAGTGTGGTCAGTTTGTACAGAGCATAAAAACAAAACATATACCTAGAGATTATCAGATAGATGGTTTTGTAAATGCGGTCAGAAAAAATAGAGCACTACTACTGTCACCAACTGGGTCTGGCAAGTCACTTATCATATACTTACTGACTAGGTTTTATCCACACAAGAAATTGATTATCGTGCCTACAATATCTCTCGTCCAGCAATTGGCTAAAGACTTTGAAGACTATAATCAAGGACCATTTGAGGTCTTAAAAATTACTGGTGATACAGATAAATCTTGGCAGAAAAAAATAGATAACAAGGTAGTCATCACTACATGGCAGTCGATACACAAGCAACCTAGAGCGTTCTACGACCAGTTTGGCGTCGTTATTGGCGATGAGGCACATACCTTCAAAGCAAAGTCTCTTACATCTATTTTAGAGAAGATGGTGAATGTTAAGTATCGATTTGGTTTTACAGGCACACTAGATGGTTCGCAGACTAATCAGTTAGTACTAGAAGGTTTGTTTGGTCCAGTAAAGTCTTTAATTAAAACAAAAGAACTAATGGAGAGTGAACAGCTAGCAAATTTGAAGATTAAAATTCTACTACTAAAGTATTCAGAACAAACGAGAAAAGACCATACTAGAATAAAATATAAAGACGAAATGGATTTTATTGTCGGTAATGAGAAGCGAAACAAGTTCATTCAGAATTTAGCACTATCTTTGAATGGTAATACTTTAATATTATTTCAATATGTAGAGAAGCATGGAAAGATACTTTATGATCTTATAAATAGTAAGGCAAATAAAGATCGTAAGGTATTTTTTGTCTTTGGTGGAACTGATGGTGAGACTAGAGAGTCGGTCAGAGAAATCACAGAGAAAGAAACCAATGCAATTATTATCGCCTCGTATGGTACTTTTTCTACTGGTATTAATATTCGAGCTTTACACAATATTATTTTTGCCAGTCCTTCTAAAAGTAAAATTAGAAATCTTCAGTCTATTGGTCGGGGGTTGAGAACTAGTGAGAATAAAGAAAGATGTACTTTATTTGACATTGGTGATGATTTAAAATATAAAGAAAACTTGAATTTTACCCTAAAACATTTATATGAAAGAGTTAAGATTTATAATCAAGAAAAATTTGATTATAAAATTCATAAAATAGATTTGGAGGAATAATATGTCAGATGAAATCAGTCAAGAAGATATCGATGAAGTTGTCAATGACCGATATAGAATATTTTCTCTTGCCAATGGACAAATTGTTATTGGTAAAATTATTAGCACAACACAGTTTGGTATGATGATTAAAAATCCTGTGATAGCAGACCTAGAAGATTCTCAGATTAACTTCACCATAATGTTCAACGGGATGTCTCGTTCTAGAAGTTTCTTCTTTGGAGTAAGTTCTATCATGACAGTAGGCTTAGTAGATGAGGATATTAAGAAATACTATGATGATTACATAGCAGAGACAGATGAAGAAATTGATGGATTAAAAAATTCAGTTAGAACAGAAAACACAGCAAATGCGGTGTTGAATTTACTTAAAAGCCTTAACACTGAAACTATTCATTAATGGTCAACATACAGATAATATCCGTTTGTCAAGGGTGTGTCAAGAACTTTTTTCACTTGACGTAGATTCCGTTATGTAATATTATATGTTATGTTTATATAGAACACTAAGGAGGAGGTATGAGAAAAAAGAAAGGTGAACATTATGTCGATAATAAAAAATTCTATTCTGAGATGATAAAGTATAAAGCTCTCTGTGATGATGCAGAAAGACAAGGTAAACAAAGACCACGTGCTCCCAATTATATTGGAGAGTGTATTATGAAAATTGCTTATAAATTATCTAATAGACCAAATTTTATTAATTATCCACATAAAGAAGAGATGATCGGTGACGGTATTGAGAACTGTATCATGTATTTAACCAACTTTAATCCAGAAAAATCTAATAATCCATTTGCTTATTTTACACAAATTGTTTATTTTGCTTATTTAAGACGTATTGAAAAAGAGAAGAAAGCACTCTATACCAAACTCAAGAAGACTGAATTATTTAATTTAGAGTCAGCTCTGAGTACAGAAGACAGAGAGTTTATTAAATCAAGTGAGGGAGCAACAGAGAATGCTTCTATATTCATCAAAGACTTTGAAGAAAAGAGGTTTACTAAATGAAAGTAGCACTGGTCACTGATACGCATTTTGGCGCGCGTAATGACAACCAAGTATTTGCTAAATTCTTTTCACGTTTCTGGAAAGAGGTGTTCTTTCCCTATATTGATGAGCATAAGATTGACCATATCATTCATTTGGGTGATATTGTGGATCGTCGTAAGTACATCAATTATATGTCATCCAATCAACTACATGAAGATCTTATCAAACCTATTGCTGAACGTAGCATGAAGTTTTGGTGTCTAGTAGGCAACCACGATATTTACTTTCGTAGTAAACTTGATATTAACGCTATTGACCAATTGTATGGTACAAGTCAGTATGAGATTAATCTGATTGATAAACCAACCGAGATTAATATTGATGGGCTTGATATTTTAATGATGCCATGGATTTGCAGTGACAATTGGAATGAGAGTTGGGATGCACTTAAAGATACAAAGAGTCAGGTGATGATGGGTCACTTGGAACTCAATGGGTTTGAAATGCACCGTGGCGCATTCTGTGATAGTGGATTTGACCGAGAAGAGTTTAAAAAGTTTGACCAAGTATTCTCTGGTCATTTTCACCATCGTTCTACTGAGGGTAATATCTCATATCTAGGTTGTCCATATGAGATGACATGGAGTGATTTCGAAGACCAGAAGGGTTTTCATATATACGACACAGAAACTCGTGAGTTAGAGTTCGTTGCTAATCCTCTTCAGATGTTCTATAAGTTCAACTATGATGATACAAATATGACCATCGAAGGACTTGACGACATTGATTTTTCAGTCTTTGAGAATACATATGTGAAACTCATTGTCAAGAATAAAAATAATCCATACCTGTTTGATTTGTTCACCGATAGAATTGAAGCTGCTGGTGTGCAAAATTTACAGATACTAGAAGACCTTTTAAATCTTGACATGGGCGATGAATCAGATATAATAGATGAAGCAAAATCAACGATAGAGATGCTTGAAGGGTATGTAGACCAGATAGAGACTGCTGTGAGTAAGAAGAAACTAAAGGGTCTATTTCATAATCTATATGCTGAGGCTCTAACATTGGAGTAATTTTTTGATTACATTTTATAAAATTAGGTACAAGAATATTCTTAGTACCGGAAATGCCTTTACTGAAATTGACTTAACAAGAAATAAAACAACTCTGATTATAGGTGAGAATGGCGCTGGAAAAAGCACTATTCTTGATGCATTGTCGTTTGTTTTATATGGTAAACCTTTTCGCAAAATTAACAAACCACAATTGGTCAATTCTATTAATGAAAGTGGATTGTTAGTTGAGATTGAGTTTGAGTCAGGAAAAAGTAACTATAAGATTCGGCGTGGTATCAAACCAGGAATCTTTGAGATTTTCCAGAATGATAAACTGATTCCACAGAATGCTTCGGCTCGTGACTATCAAGATTTCTTAGAAAAGAATATCTTAAAGATGAATCATAAGTCGTTTAGTCAAGTTGTAGTTTTGGGTTCCTCAACATTTGTGCCTTTCATGCAACTATCAGCATTGCAAAGACGAGAAGTGATTGAAGACTTGTTAGACTTACAAATCTTCTCTACTATGCACAACATCTTAAAAGAGAAGTTGCAGACAAATCGTAGTGACATTCGTGATATTCAATATCAGATTGACCTTGCGCAAGAGAAGATTGATATGGAGAAGAAACACCTAAACAATATCGTAATCAATCATAGGAAAACTATCGATGCAAAGAAACTCCAAATTAAAGACTATAAGGCACGAATTGATGAAGAGGAAGCACAACTTCGCTCTACTAAAAGCGAAATTAGAACTCTGGAAGACAGAATCCAAGATCAGGACGCAACTAAAGATAAAGAGGGAAAAGTTGTCCATGGAATCCAAACGCTCGAAAAGCGAGTAAAGAAGGTTGCCAAAGAAATCAAGTTTTTCGAAGACCATGAGAACTGCCCGACCTGTCAACAGGATATCTCAGTTCACTTCAAAGAGCAGATGGTGGAGTCTCGTAGTATCAAGATGAGTGAAGCTAAAGAGACTATCGAAAAGTTAGAAGAGAAGCACGCTGAACTACTCACAAAGTTAGAAGAAATGTTTGAGGTCAACAAACAGATCACAGTCTTGAATGAAAAGTTATCTGACTGTAATCGTAATATTTTTTCTCATAACGAATTTATTACTTCTATCAACAGTGAAATAAATGACTTATCAGACAAAGTAAATGAAGTTAAGAGTGATGATAACACTATAGAACAACTAAATAAAGAGTTAAAAGAATATCAGAAGAGAAAGACAGACCTCGGTGAAGAGCAGACTATGTATAGAGTAGGCTCTGAAATGCTTAAAGATAGTGGTATCAAATCTCGGATCATTAAACAGTATGTTCCCGTGATGAATAAACTAATCAATCACTACCTTCAGCAACTAGGTTTCTTTGTAAATTTTGAGCTCGATGAGACGTTTAGTGAAAAGATAAAATCTCGTTATCGTGATGAATTTAGTTATGATTCATTTAGTGAAGGTGAGAAAATGCGTATCGACCTTTCACTTCTATTTACTTGGCGTACTATTGCTAAATTAAGGAATAGTGTAAGCACTAATCTGTTAATTATGGATGAAGTATTTGATAGTTCATTAGATGGTAACGGCACAGAAGAATTCTTTAAGATTCTAGATAGTCTTACTGCAGATACAAATACTTTCGTAATCAGTCACAAAGGCGATGTAATGGTAGACAAATTCAGAAATATAATTAAATTTGAAAAACAAAATAATTATAGCAGAATTGCAGCATAGGAAAAGTAATGAGTTACACACCCTTCAATAGATGGATTGGATTTGTATTACTAAATATTTTAGCAGGATACTTTTTATATCAAAAAGAAATTTTCAGTTTGATTATTTCTTCTGACTTGACTTATATCTCAATTGGTGTTATTGTAATTTATATACTAACATCGTTATCAATTGGTTTTAAAACTTTTTTACGTTGCCATGAAGATGCCTATGTTAGTGTCAAACTCGAATGGTTTGTTCGTTCAGAGTTAGCTGCACTTGGTCTTATTGGTACTATCATTGGTCTTATGTTTGTCTTAGGTCCAACCTTTGCTGGTATCAATCCACAAGCATCAGAGACAATTACAAAGGCACTGTCTACAATCTCTCTTGGTGTTGGCACAGCATTGTGGACAACTATCACTGCGCTGACGGGTGCAGTTCTCTTGGGAGTTCAACTTATGAACCTTGAGCATTCTCAAGATGATGTATAATCCTCATAACAATGACTCTATCTTCAAAGACTTTTTGTTCAATCTCTTATTAGTCTTTATTGTTTTACTCGCACTACTTCTAATGTTGCCGAAGAAACCTAATGAATCAGAGCAAGACATCACAACAAAGGCTGAGTTTGTTATTCAGATGGAATGGGACTCTGAAAGAAATATTGATGTTGACATATGGGTAAAAGACAGCAACAATAATATTGTGTACTTCTCTGGTAAGAAGGCAATGAACATGACACTGGAACAAGATGATCTGGGCCATAGTTCTGATAAGTATGTGAAGCAAGATGGCACACAAGGCATCTTCAAAATTAATGAGGAGACAGTTTCTATTCGTGGTATCACACAAGGAACCTACACTGTCAATGCTCATATATATAATGATATCGGCGGTTTGTCTGAATCAGATCCTCTATTGGTTAATGTTAGAGTCATTAAGTTAAATCCTTACTTCAAAATATTTAAGGGTACGAGAACTTTTACTAGTAGAAGTGAGGAACAGACCTTTATCAATTTTACGATTGATGAGAGTGGTGAAGTCATAGATAAAGATTTTGAATACAATGAGATTACACACTACAGAAAAAGAGCTAGAGAGTTCCGTGAAAATTTTGGAAACAGCGCAGACAAAATGCAGGAAATGTTAGATAACACTAGAGGATTAAATTAATGGAGTATGTATATTATGCATATACTTTGATAACTGTAGTGTTACTAATCTATATGCTTACTAAACTCAAAAATCCATTTTTATATCTGGTTGTTGGTGCTTTAATTACAGGATTTGTTATCATATCACAAATGGCACTTGACGATACAAAAGGTTACCCTGCACATCAAAAAACTATTGACAACGAACCATTCTTGATATATTCTTATAAGAGTGCAGATTGGATATATGTGTGGGTTCGACACGCTGAAGATGACGAACCTAGAACATACCGTATTGAAAGTACAACTGAGAATAAAAAATCTATCGCTAGAGCTATGAGTAAAATCAGAAAAGGTGTCCCTGTAAAAGTTGTTAAGAAAACAAAAAAGCAGATGGAGTATAACGATTCTGAATACTCTTTTAATGAAATTATACCAAGGAACCTTATACCAAAACCAGAGGACTAAGTATGAAACTTGAATTAAATAATGAATATCTATGGAAGCAAACTGAACGATTTGATTTTTATAATCCCCAGATTGACCCTAAAGAACTGGTAGAGATGTTGAGCGAGGCAATGATTCGACTCAACGGAATTGGATTGTCATGTAATCAAGTTGGGCTTCCCTATCGTGTCTTCATCATGGGAGATCCCAAAGACCCAGACTCAATCATTCCTATCTTCAATCCAGACATTATTCACTATAGCGATGAACAAGAGATCGCAGAGGAAGGATGTCTGTCGTTTCCAAATTACCTGATAGATATCAAGCGACCAAAAGAGATACGCACACGGATATCAACTATCGACGGAAATAGAGATTCTGCACGTTTCACGGGTGTAACATCAAGAATCTTCCAGCATGAATATGACCATATGGAGGGTATTGATTTCCGCAGTCGTGCAAGTCGCATAAAAAAAGAAAAAGCGGATAAGAACTACAAATTGTTACTGCGGAGACAAAAACGTGCAGCGTGAGAGATATATTGAATTATTTTATCTACATTCAGACCCTGTAACTAAACTTCCTAATATTCCAAATGATATTTGGAGAACAAAATTCTGTGGTCTTGTTGACGATAAAAAAAGATTAAATGACACTCCACCAGAAGTGAGAAAGGATATCAAGTGGGCTTTTGCTGAGTATATTCATCGTGTTAAAGCAAAGTTTCCATTTAAAAATAAAGAAGATGATGATATTGAAAAATTATTTTTGAAGTTTGTAGATAAGTCTACTAAAAACGAAATTAAACATGATTTTTCTTTTAATCTCAGAGATAAGGATGGTAAAAAACTTGATATCGAAATGCCATCTGTCATAGATGAAAAGTTTGACTATAGGTATAAGTATGAAAACAATCCTCTGGGAGTTATCAATAAATCTCATACTTATAATAAAGTAAGTGACAAATTTCAAGAAAAAAATCGTATGAAGTGTGGGACAAATTCAACACCTTCACCTTGGGATATTTGGCAAGATAAAAATAAATTAGCAAATATGAATTGGCACTGGTGGCGAGAAGGAGCCGTAGGAGACTGTTGTATTGATGAAAAACGTATACGTTCTGGTTTCAGACTTGGTACTTATATCGCCACTCAATTTAGACCAATGGCAGCAAAGACTATTTACGACCTATATCAAGCAAAAAATATAATAGACCCTAGCTGTGGGTGGGGTGATAGATTAGCAGCTTTCTATGCTAGTGAAAGTGCAGAACTTTATGTTGGGTGTGATCCTAATCCAGAAGTGTATAAAACTTATATAGAACAATGTCTAGAATATGAACGTTTTCTAGGATACAATGCTAAAGTAGAAACTAAAGATGATTACTTCATATGTAAGGGTAAAAAAACTGTCTGGATTTGGAATACACCTGCTGAAGCAAAAGAGTTTGCAATAGACAGATTTTTCTCTAATCAATTTGATTTATCTTTTACGTCTCCACCTTATTTTGATACTGAAAAATATGGTGAGAATCAAGAGGGTCAGGAAAAACAATCATGGTACAAGCACACAACCTTTGATGAATGGAAAAAGAATTTTCTATATAAATCTTCTGAAAAAATTTCTAATATGTTGTCCTCTAATGGAAAAATGCTTATAAATATAATTGAACCACGCACAAAGAAAGGCACTCGCCATAATCTTTGTGATAATATGGTGGACTATCTTACATCAGAAACTAACTGTGATTATGAAGGCAAACTAGGACTCCGCATGATGGGACGCCCTAATTCCGAATTGAAAAAGTATTATGATAAAGTTGGAAATGTAATTGGATATGGTAAACCTGGACTCCAGGGCTGCGTGATTGAACCGATTTGGGTATTTAAGAATGAAGTTAGGAAAGTGTGAAGATTTTGATAATGTATGGTCTGTTTTCCAACAGAACAAGCAGTGGTTTCCCCATGTCAGGTCTTCTCATATCAAGAACAGACTTAATCCAGACCTGCCGTCTAAGGGCAGCGTCATCTGGCAAGATGGCGTTGTGATAACTTATCAGGTCTATAAGAAGAAACGCAAGATATCAGCTAACAGCGATATAGTCTTGAATGCTGGAGATTGCGTGATTCATCAGATTGTTGCACGAGATAAGGGGAATGGTTCTGCTTTCAAAGTTATGAAAGAATTTCTTTTTTCTATTGACAAAAATATATATCTTACTGTAAGATCAGATAATATAGTTGCAAACAAATTCTATGAGAAACTTGGCATGGAAATTGTTGGTGAAACACATTGGGGCAAAGAAAGTATCCCAGGTGTAGTTTGGAGGTTTAGTGAATGAATGAATTGAAAAAATACGTTCGACCTGTATATAATTATAAAATTATTACATTTGGTGAATTGCAAGATATTAAAGATGTAACATACTTTGACGAAAGTTTTATGTCTAGGAGTCGTTGGAAAGAACTTCAAGAACAAATGTGGATGCATAGTCTTTTACTTGGATATGTTATAACACCAATAATTTTAGTGAATATTGAGAAGTGCATGGCTAATTGTTCTGATAAAGACTCGGATGACTATCTTTATTTTAAAAAATTATGGGACGCGGGATGGCGATATATTACTAACGATGGGTGGAATCGAAATGGAACGGCAAATAAATGGAAGAATGATAAAGTATTTGTAGAAGAAGGTGTATATCAATTTGATGATGGTTATGAGTTAGTAATTCATAATGTATCTAAAAAATCTGATTTATCAGAACCCCAAAATAAAAAAATAGATTCAATTGGGGTTCCTTTAGTAAGTATTACTAAAGCATCTCGAAATGATCTAAGTCAAGTTTTTTTAGCAGTCAATACAATGGTTGCACAAAATGCAATGGAGTTGAGAAATGCAATGAATACTGATATTGCTAAACCAATCCGCGACCTTGCATCTGAGTTAGAGGACTGGTTTACTATTAAAGGAGATGGCAAATCTAAAAGCTCTATGGGTATCTTTAAGTCTAGCGAAGCTGACAGAAGAGACATAGATGAATTCATTCTTGACTTCATTATATTTTGTCATATGACGTTTGGTAAAAACTGGAACAGTACAACGAGAGACTTTTATTACTCTAAACAAAAATCAGACTTATTGACCTCATTTAAATATGGTGAACCTATTCTAAAAAAGATTATCAAAACTGGTTATTATAAAGATAAAAAGAGTGAAGAGTATAAAAGAGAATTTAATATTGTTTCTCCACGGTCTGCTTTTCTTACTTTAGCTTGTTACGTTCTTTTTGATAGACAGAATATTTCTATCACACAAGAAAAACTTTCAAAGTTTGTTAACGTGGTTCAACAATTATTCATAAAATTTTGTGAAGATTCTAATTGTACTCTACAAACCTATGAGGAGGATGGAGTAACACCTAAAAAAGTATTTACCTTTAAATCTGCTAGTCGAAGAGAACCAATACAACTTAAATTCTCTACAGACTTAATAATGCATAAAATTATTACAGAGCATGAAGACCTTTTAACTCACCGTGATCCACAACGTCTGTTTTCAAAAAAACAGCGCATAGATATATGGGAAAGACAAGGCGGCAAAATTGGTATCTGTCATGCTAAATGTCCTCATACTGGAAAAGAAATTCGATTTGAAGATATGTTCAATTCTGAAATGTGGCAAGTGGACCATATTTTACCATACAGTCATGGTGGTCAAACTAATATAGAAAATGGTCAATTGATAGATGCCAGAGCTAATAAAGTTAAATCTAATCATATACAGGATGCCGCCGACTAAAAACAGCTTGACAACCCTTATCACATGACATATAATGGTTTATTACATCAACAGGAGTGAACATGATTGAATATAAATTTGATGAAGACCGCTTAGTGCGTGAGCTGAAGACATACATCGATAGCACCTACGGCGCTCATTATAGTCAGTCTAAGTTCCAAGCAACAGAGTTTATCTTTGACATGGGTCATGTTCAAGGACTTGGTTTCTGTCTTGGAAACGTTCTAAAGTACGCACAACGCTATGGAAGAAAGGAAGGATACAATAGAAAAGACTTGATGAAAGTCTTGCACTATGCTATTATGGCTTTATACTTACATGACACTGAGAAGGATGATTAAATAATGGAAGTTGAAATTACAGTCGAAGAACTACAAAAAAGAAAAATCATGGTTGCCACACCTATGTACGGAGGAATGTGTGGTGGACAGTACACAAAAAGTTGTATTGACTTAGGTGTCGTTGCTAGTAGATATGGGGTTGAGCTTGGTTGGTCATTTCTGTTTAACGAGTCTCTAATCACTCGTGCTCGTAATTATTTAGTTGACGAATTCCTCAGATCAGGACACACTCACTTGATGTTTATCGATAGTGATATCGGGTTCGATCCACAAGATGTATTGACACTAGCTGCTATTGCTGATCCAGATAGTGATAAAGATATCGTATGTGGTGCGTATCCTAAAAAGACTATTGCTTGGGAGAAGATCAANCGNGCAGTTGANAANGGTGTNGCNGANGATNATCCTAANNTNCTAGANAANTATGTNGGNGATTTTGTATTNAANCCTGCNCCNGGNACNACTGAGATTCGTATCAATGAACCAGTTGANGTGCTAGAAGGTGGCACTGGGTTTATGATGATTCAGAAACGTGTATTTGAAAAGTTTGGTGAAGCACATCCTGAGTTATTATATACACCAGATCATGTGCGTACAGCTAACTTTGACGGTTCTCGTCAAATCCATGCTTTCTTTGATACAGTCATTGACCCTAAGTCTAATCGATATCTTTCAGAAGATTATATGTTCTGTCAGTGGGCAAGAGATTTAGGTATTAAGGTTTGGATGTGTCCTTGGATGCAACTCAAACATATGGGTTCTTACATCTTTGGAGGTGACCTTGCATCACTTGCCTCCGTTGGTGTCTCTGCAACTGCTGATGCTGCACAACTAGGTAAGAAATCGTAATGGAGAATATGATGAAACTATCAGACCAAACTGTAGAGGTTCTACAGAACTTTTCAACTATTAACCAATCTCTACTTTTTAAAGAAGGGAATACACTTCGCACTGTATCACCTCAGAAGACTGTATTGGCAGAAGTTGAGGTTGGTGATGAATTTGAGCAAGAGTTTGGTATCTATGACCTTGGGCAGTTTCTTTCTGCTCTTTCACTAATTGAAGACCCAGATCTTAACTTAGGTAGTGATGGTTTGACTATCAGCGATGGTAATGGCACTGCACTTGACTATCGTTATGCTGATGCATCTATGATTGTCACACCACCCGAGAAAGCGTTAACACTGCCTGATGTAAATGCTACATTCGTATTGAGCAGTGCTAATTTAAAGGCTGTATTGCAGGCTGCACGTGTCCTTGGTCTACCTGAGATTATTGTCAAAGGCGTAGATGGAAAAATTATTATCAGTGCTGGTGACTCAAAGAATAGTTCTATGAACTCCTTTAGCAAAACTGTTGGTACAACTGATGAAGAGTTCATGCATGTCTTTAAGGTTGACAATATGAAGATGATGGTGTTAGAATATAATGTTGAGATTTCTACTAAGGGTATCTCTAAGTTTTATACGTCTGATAGTCGTGTGACCTATTTTGTAGCAACAGAGTCAAGGAGTTAATTATGGAAATCCGTGAAGATGACAAGTTATCACTGAGTGTATCTATTTCACAATTTGGTGATTCAGTAGACATCTATCGAACACATGCAGCAGATGTAACTTGGTTAGAATTGATGACTAACTTTATTACCGCTTTGAATGCCCATGGTTATCTTATTGGAAGCCATATTGTTGAAATAGATGAAAATGGTGAAGTTGTTTCTTCTAAGCACCGTGGTCGTGAAAACACCTCAGAACTTATGACAGTTGGTGGTGATTAAATTATGAAAGGTTTATTATGTCAGATTATCTATGGGTTGAACACTATCGACCTTCCTCTATTAAGGAGTGCGTGCTACCCCAACATCTAAAAGATATATTCCAAGCATTTGTTGATGAAGAGCAGGTGCCTAATCTGCTTCTCAGTGGTGGTCCTGGTGTCGGTAAAACAACTGTTGCCAAGGCACTACTGAAGCAGTTGGACTTTGATTACATCGTTATCAACGGGTCTATGAAAGGTAACATCGACACTCTTAGAACTGAAATCCAACAGTTTGCTTCTACCGTATCATTCAATGGCAAGCGCAAGTATGTCATTCTTGATGAAGCAGATTATCTAAATCCACAGTCTACACAGCCTGCGCTTCGTAACTTCATGGAAGAGTTCTCTAACAACTGTGGTTTTATCTTGACTTGTAACTTTAAAGATCGTATAATCAAACCACTACATAGTCGATGCTCTGTTGTAGACTTTAAAATTACAAAGAAAGAACTGAAGGCTCTTGCACCTCAGTTCATGAAGCGCATTCAAAATATTCTAAAAATGAAAGGTATTGAATACGAACCACAGGTTATTGCTGAACTTATGAAGAAGCATATGCCAGACTGGCGGCGTATTCTAAATGAACTCCAGCGATATTCTGTGACTGGTAAGATTGATGTTGGTATTCTTACTAATATGAGTGATGAGTCATTTGACTCTCTGGTCAAGATGATTTCTAATCAAGACTTTACTGGTATTCGTAAATGGATTGTGGACAATAGTGATATTGAAACTGCTACTCTGTATCATAATCTATATACTCATGCCAGTAAGAATATGAAACCAGCAAGCATCGCACAGATGGTTCTTATACTTGCTAAGTACCAGTATCAAGCAGCATTTGTAGTGGATCATGAGATTAACAATGTAGCCTGTCTAGTTGAGTTAATGACAGATTGTGAATGGAATTAATTATGTCGCTTGAAAATTTATTGATTATCTTTGGTGTTGCAATGCTAATGGGTATGAATGTTTTGTATATGGTATACCAATGAACCCATTCGATTTTGTAACTGATATCAATCTAGGCAAGAAAGATATCATCACCAACTCTGACAACCCAGAACTAGCGGAAAGGACTTATAACCCCTATCTAACGAATAAGTCGTTATCATACTTCCAAGATACTGTTCATTATGCCAATGAGATGAATATGCACAGCGATCTAAATCATAAAATGCAATATTCATTTCTACTAAATATCGTTAGAAAGCGAAAGCGTTTCTCAAAATGGCATAAAACTATTGATGATGAGAACTTGCAAGCCGTTATTGACTATTATGGTTATTCAGTCAAGAAAGCAAAGGAAGCACTCAAAATTCTTAGTGATGAACAATTATCAACAATAAAATTAAAATTGAGTAAAGGTGGTATGAAATGACTGATTTAACTACAATGGTTGAAGTACATCTCAAGAATGAAGATGACTTCTTAAAAGTAAAAGAAACCCTAACACGTATTGGTGTTGCCTCTCGCAAAGATCGTAAATTATACCAGTCCTGTCATATTCTGCATAAACAGGGCAGATATTTTATTGTTCACTTCAAAGAACTTTTTGCGCTTGATGGTAAACCCTCTGACTTCAACGAGAATGAAGCTGACATTGCACGTCGTAATACCATTGCTAATCTACTAGAGCAGTGGGATCTAGTTACGATTGTCGATTCTTCAAAGACTGCAGAACCAGTTGCACCTTTGAATCAAATTAAAATTCTTCCTTACAAAGAGAAGGGAGAATGGGAACTTGTAGCGAAATATAGCATTGGAAGGAAGAAGTAATGTATGGTCAAGTATCACCTAGTGAAGTTAAAACATCAGAAAGTCGCACTCGTAATATGCTCTTAGAAGCAAGCGAGGCACACTTCAAAGCACATATCAAAAAGCACCAAACTAACATTGAGGTGCTTCTACGTCACACAGTCGGTCTAGCAGAGCATCCTGATATCATGGATACGATTGAGAAGGAACTGGAGATTATGGCTGAATATGACGATAAATTAGAAATGTTGAAAAAATATTTCTAAAAAGGCTTGACATTTGCTTTCATATGTATTATATTAAGTATGTAAGTTGATGAAAGAGAGTGAATGACATGAATGCGATGAAGTTTGAACAGACCTACAAGAAAGCGATTGATATCGTTGATGCTTGGACATCCACTAATACTGAATGGGAAGTCATCATCATCAAAAATGTCAAAGACATGTATGAGCTTTGGTTAGAGAATGATGAAAACGGTTTCCGTGATAATGACTTCATGGGTATGTATGATACTTTCGATATCGCAGTTCGGAATGCCGAATGCATGGTCGATGTATATGAACCTGCTCAGGGAAACCCTGACGATTGGACCCCGCGCGCTCGTGGATGGTGTGAATAAGGATAAGTGTCATGCGTAACACTATCGCAAAAGACCTGCGTACACCTAAGTACGCTAAAAAAGTAGTTGTTTCTAAGAAACACTACACTCGTAAACTCAAACATAAAGGTAACTAGATTATGAAGAACTATGTGAAGATCCTTGCCGTGAGTGCAGTCGCACTGTCTCTCGGTGCTTGTAATGTTGCTACTATTGCTCCGCTCGCTGGCACTGCCCTTGGTGGTGCAGGTGGTGGTGCTCTTGGTAATCAGTTTGGCAAAGGCACAGGCAAGACCATTTCAACAATCGCTGGCACCTTATTAGGTGGTCTTGGTGGTTATAAAGCTGGTCAGTTTGTAGCGATGCCATACCAGAATCAGAATGCTATTAACGGTAACACGATGAACATTCATCGAAATGGTCAGCGTATTGACCGTAATGGTAACCGTATCGACATGAATGGTCAGCGTATTGATGATATGCATAGCAGCGGTCGTCGTTATAATTATGATGGTACTCCCATCATTGTGAACCAGGGCAGTAGTCGTGGTTCTATGAGTAACTACGGTTGCTCTGTTCGCAACAACTATGTTGTCTGCAACTCTAACTAAGGTATGCAATAACTGCATATCAGAGTTAGAAAAATAATGAAGCAAAATTTCGTTATACTAGACTAAATAATACTGAGCAGAGAGCGTTTCTCTGCTCTTTACATGATACGCCTATTGGGTATCAAAACAAAACTAACCTTGCTTACACAGGAGGTAAAAGCAAATGACTAAACACATGTTCAATTTAACAGACTTTCCCATGTTCGTTGGCTTAGACCGTGTCTATGACCAGATGCTAAAACACGCTGACTCTATGAGCATGGCAAAGACTATTCCTAACTTTCCACCCTACAACATTCGTAAGGTAGATGATAACAAGTACACCGTGGAAATCGCTGTCGCTGGATTTTCAAAGTCTGATATCGATATCGAAATCGATGGAGACACCCTAAAGATTACTGGTAACTCTGCTTCTGTCGATGAAGAAGATAGTTTCTTATATAAGGGGATTGCCAATCGTGCCTTCTCCCGCACATTCAACTTAGCAGATACAATTGAAGTTAAGGATGCCTCTCTCGTTAACGGAATGCTAAAAGTCTTCCTAGAGAATATTATTCCAGAGAATCAAAAGCCACGCAAGATGGATATTAAAGAGGAGCCTTCAAATGAAACTGCTTCAGGCAATTATTGATTGGTTAAATCGACCAATTCAGTATCAATACGAAAGTGAACTAGACTATCTCAACCAGTCTGTAGATGCTGCGGACCTCGAAAAAAGGCTCAAAGACGTTACTCGTGTGCAAAAGTATCGCACCAATGTTGCCTTAAAAGGAGGATACCTATAGATGGAATTCATCGCACAATCACCAGACACACTATTCTTTGGTGGGATGTTCGCAATGTTCTTTGGGTTGACTGCAATCTCAGTTATTGCCCATAGAATTTTTAGTTGACATATCACCTAAGATGTAATATTATAGGGGAGTGGGAAACTNCTCCCCTTTTANTATGGAGATGACTATNTTTTATTCTAACATTGACAGATTTGGTAACANTCTACTCATNCGTGGTTTTNAGAANGGCAAGCGGTTTAANCGCAAGCACAAGTTCTATCCTACNTTTCATGTGCCTGATCCTAACGGTGACTGGCAATCCCTGGACGGTCGCACTCTAAGCGAAATGAAGCCAGGGGATATGCGTGACTGTAAAGATTTCATAGACAAGTACACCGATGTTGCTAACTTTGGTGTGTATGGCACAACCAACTATGTGCATCAGTTTATCAGTGAAGCATTCCCTGGTAAGATTAAGTACGACCGCACTAAACTAAACATCTGCACGATTGATATTGAGGTTGGGTCTGAAGATGGTTTTCCAGAGCCAAGAGATGCCAAGCATGAGATTATCACCATCACTATCAAGGACAACAACAAGTCTCTGTATCACACCTGGGGTTCATATGACTTTGATAGTGACAAGTGCGAGCAGGATGTTTTCTACCACAGATGCCGCGACGAGCGTGACCTGCTACTCAGTTTTCTAGAGTATTGGTCAGACCGTATCCCTGATATCATTACAGGTTGGTATTCAGACTTTTTTGACATTCCCTATCTTATCAATCGTATTACCCGTGTGCTTGGTGAAGAGTCTGTGTATAGTCTCTCACCATGGCGTAAGGTCAGCCCTGATAACAAAACAATTGCTGGGCGTGAGCAGGTTGGTTTCGATATCATGGGTGTATCACAACTTGACTATATCGACCTGTTCAAAAAATTCACACTCAATACTCTGGGTCAGCAAGAGTCATACAAACTTGACCACATTGCCAACGTGGTACTTGGTGAGAAGAAACTAGATTACAGCGAGTATGGTTCGCTTCATATGCTGTACAAGAGTGACTATCAGAAGTTTGTCGAGTATAACATCAAAGATGTGGAGTTGGTTGACCGCATTGAAGAGAAGTTAGGTTTGATTGACTTAGTGCTGACCATGGCATATCGTGCAAAGTGTACACTGAAAGAGACACTTGGTACGGTGGGTATCTGGGATGCCATTCTCTATAACGAGTTCAAGCGTCGTAAGATTGCTGTACCTCAGAAGAAAACCTCTAACTACAATACCATCGAAGGTGGTCATGTCAAAGATCCACAGGTGGGTAGTCATGAGTGGGTCGTATCGTTTGATCTCAATAGTCTGTATCCACATCTTATTATGCAGTACAATATGAGCCCTGAGACAGTGGTGAACGATATTCGACGCAACACCACTATCGATGAGTTGCTTGAACTTTGTTCTGAAAACAAAGATGCTAATATTCCAGATGATAGATGTTTGACTGCTACTGGTCAACTCTTTCGTAATGATGTAGAAGGTATCATCCCACAAATCATTCAAGAGTATTACGATGAGCGTGTGCAGATTAAGAAGCAGATGTTAGATGCAAAGCAACGCTATGAGAAAGACAAGACCAAAGCAATCGAAAGAGAGATATCCATCCTTGACAATAACCAGATGGCTATCAAGATTGCTATGAACTCTTTCTATGGTGCGCTGGCGAACAAATACTTTCGATACTTTGANGNTCGTGTTGCTGAAGCAATCACTGTATCTGGTCAGTTCACTATCCGTTGGGCAGAGAAGATTCTAAACGAGTATCTAAACAGAATGCTGAAGACTGATACCGACTATGTGATTGCAATCGACACTGACTCTGTGTATCTAAACCTTGGTCCGTTCGTTGACAAGGTGATGCCTGGTGAGACTGACAAGAATAAGATTGTCAACTTTCTAGACAAGGCATCAGCACAGATCGAAAAGCATCTTGACAAGGGTTATACACAACTTGCATCTTTCATGCAAGCGCCACGGCAGAAGATGGTGATGGCACGAGAGATTATCGCAGACAAGGCTGTGTGGACTGCCAAGAAGCGATACATCGCCCATGTCTGGGATAGTGAGGGTGTACGGTATGCAGAACCTAAACTCAAGGTGACTGGTGTAGAAGCAGTACGGTCATCTACACCACAAGTCTGTCGTGAGTTGATTACTGACACACTCAAGAAGATTGTTACCTCATCTGAGTCAGAGGTGCAGAAACACATTGAAGAACTGCGTGTTGAGTATATGAAGTTGTCGCCAGAAGATATTGCATTCCCTCGTGGTGTATCTGAGATGGAGAAGTGGGTAGATGCCTCTGCACTATATAAGAAGGGTACACCCATTCACGTTCGTGCTGCGCTGTTATACAATGACCAACTCAATAAGAACAAGCTGGGCAGTCGTTATGAGCGTATCATGTCTGGCAACAAGATGAAGTTTCTGTATATGGAGATGCCTAATCCATTACACGAGAATGTCTTTGGGTTTGTCAATGTTCTACCAAAAGAACTTGACTTGGTACAATACATAGACTACAATAAACAGTTCGAGAAAAGTTTCCTTGACCCCATTCAAATTATTCTGGATGCGATGGGTTGGAATGCTGAGAAACAGAATAACTTGGAGGACTTCTTTGGTTGAACTACCAGACAAAAAGTATAGCGTGATATATGCTGACCCGCCCTGGTACTTCAAAAACTTTTCTGTGAAAGGTGAAGACAGGAATCCTAATCAGCATTATAACTGTATGTCTATAGATGATATCTGTAATCTACCTGTTGCTAATCTAGCAGACAAAGATTGCACATTACTAATGTGGGTAGTTGATCCTCTTTTACAGGAGGCATTCAAAGTAATCGAAGCATGGGGTTTCAAATATAAGACAGTAGGATTTACCTGGGCAAAGACAAACAAAACATCTCTTGGTTTTTTCACAGGGCTTGGTTACTGGACACGAAGTAATCCAGAGATGTGTTTGCTTGCTACTAAGGGTAAACCGAAAAGAAAGTCTAAGTCAGTAAGACAGTTAGTTGTTGATGATAGAAGAGAGCATAGTAGAAAACCAGACAATATGTATAACTATATTGAAGAATTATTAGACGGACCATATATTGAATTGTTTGCTCGCAATACACATCCTGGTTGGGATAGTTGGGGCAATGAAACTACAAAGCATGATGGAGAATAGAATGAAGACAGCAATATTGATACCTGCTCGTATTGAGAGTAAGAGATTTCCACGCAAGATGTTGTCGATGCTAGGAGATGAAACACTTATTCAGCGTGTCTACCGTAAGTGTGAAGAGACAGACTTTCCTACATTCGTATTGACTGACTCAACAGAGGTTGTTGACCATATGCCAAAGGGCAAAGCATTTCTTACTGCTGATGCTGAGAATGGCACAGACCGATGTTGTTGGTGGGTCAATAATGTATCTCAGTCATATGATTGCATCATCAACGTGCAGGGTGATATGCCTGATATTACACCACATATCATTAATACAGTTCACGATCTGATTGTGCTTGGTGCCGAAGTTGCTACTGTGTGTGCTAAGATGCCACCTGAGAAGCGTGAGGTGCCTAGTGTAGTCAAAGTTATTCATAATGGCAACAAGGCTCGCTGGTTTGGTCGTGGGTTCACTCGCTATGGTGACCATCATTTGGGTATCTATGGATACACTACAGAGACACTATCACGCTATCGCAACCTAACTAAGTATGAAGAAGAGAATATCGAAAAACTAGAGCAACTACGCTGGTTGCAGAATGATATTGAAATCTCTATGGCTGAAGTTGTATTCGATGGTATTGAGATAAATACACCGCATGATTATTTGTTATGGAAAAACAACAATGGTATGAAAGATGGCGATCAGTAAGAAGAGACAAAAAGAACTTACTGCAGATATAGCAGAGTTGACTTCTCTTAACGGTGACTTTAATATTGAACCCTTTGTCCGCAAGAACAGGTACAGTTGGTTACCGATTAACAAGAGAAGAAGGCGAATATGGTAAGCCGACGTTTCCTGGTTTTTTTACTGTTTTTATTTTTTTTAATGAGCAGTGGGTTCGTGCTTATTTTGATTATGCGCCTAATATATCTAGTAAAGTGCTTACTTATGTAAAAGAGATATACGACAAGAATGGTAAGCGAACACATGAACCAGGTCGGCGTCATCGTATGTTGTTTGGTGAGAGTGTCAAAATGAAACTTGTCTTTGCTGAACTTACTGATGAATTAAGAGCAAAGATTAAACGCAGTCGCGCAACATACAAAGATCTCAATATGTACAAAGAAGGTAAACTTGAAACACTCTTCAATGATGAGGCAGTGGAAGCTAGTGATATCTTTAGTCAGTTAATGAAGTCAAAGATTATAGATAGACGTAAATTTGAGAGTAAACGCACTAGTGATAAGCCAAAGAAAAAAATTGTACAGAAGGGATGGAGAATAGGAAGAGGGGTTAAGAGTCTATGAGTAATTGGGTAGATGACTTTGGATTTACAGCAGTTGACGACGAAACATATCGTCGTAAAGTTATCCAAGAAGAGGAGGCATCACAGGGAGAAAAACCTGCTGTTGCTGTTAAGGATGATTTGGTTTCACTTGAGGGTAAGATTGAGAAGAAACTTGACAGTCTGAAGAACATGGAGAAAAAGGTTGACAGGTTACTTAGTTTGATATATGATAATGAGAATATCGTAGAAGAGCGTAAGCAACTTGCTGACAGCGTTGCTAACCAAAAGGTTAAGGCAATGTCAGAAATTATTATGCCACTTCTGAATAGTCTGTATCGCACACAGAATCAAGAGTGGGTTCACTGGCCTAACCGTGGACCTATCATCAAAGAACAAATGGAAAAGGTTGATGCGATCCTAGACGGGTCTTATTTTGAGAAAGGTTAATATGTCTGATTTTTTCAAGAATATGGTGAAGGAACTTAATGATGAAAACACTCACCTCTTATCTGATGGCGGTAATTCTGCTGAGTTTACTGGTTGGATTGATACCGGCAGTTTTATTCTCAATGCTCTTGTTTCTGGGAGTCTGTATGGTGGTGTACCCAATAATAAAGTCGTGGCTCTGGCTGGCGAACAAGCTACTGGTAAGACGTTTTTCGCTTTAGGGATGGTAAAGAATTTTCTAGAGCAGAATCAAAATGCTGGTGCTATCTATTATGATACAGAGGCAGCAGTCACTAAAGATATGATGGAGACCCGTGGTATCGATACTAATCGTCTTATTGTTTCAGAACCACAAACAATCCAGCAGTTTCGTCATCATGGTCTGAAAGTCTTAGAACGTTACATTGATGGCAAAGATAAACCACCAATGATGATGGTGCTTGATTCTCTAGGTCAACTATCAACCACAAAGGAGATGGAAGATAGTTTGGACGGCAAAGAGACTAAGGATATGACAAAGGCACAACTTATCAAAGCAGCGTTTCGAACACTTGGTTTGAAACTTGCTAAAGCACAAGTACCTATGATTATCACAAATCATACCTATGATGTTGTTGGCGCTTATATGCCTACCAAAGAAATGTCTGGTGGGTCTGGTCTGAAATATACAGCATCTACTATTTTGTTTTTAAGCAAAAAGCGAGATAAGGATGTTGATAAGGATGAAGGAAATCTCATCAAGGTTCAAGCCAAGAAGTCTCGATTTACTAAAGAGAATAAAATTGTAGAGGTTCGTCTATCATACACAGATGGTTTAGACCGCTATTATGGTCTTCTAGACCTAGCAGAAAAATATGATATCATCAAGAAAGTATCAACACGTTATCAATTTCCTGATGGTTCAAAGCACTTCAGTAAAGCAATCAATGGTGACCCCGAGAGATTCTTTACAAATGATATCATGGATCGCTTAGAAAGGGCGGCTGCTCTAGAATATAAGTATGGAGCTAACGATGATTATGCTGATGATGAAGAAGATTCAGAATTGGTGTTGTTAAATGAGTAAGATTGATTTAGAACGATTCGCAGAGTATGACAATATGTATCGATTTGTTGATGAGTTATATAAACCTGATTCAACCATCCCTATTATCTTGACAGATGAGAACTTTAATGGTACAGTATTGAGATATGATAGGATTGATATGAAGTCAATGAATGCTGATGATGGTGAAGCCACACTTAGTTTTCATTATGAGTTCATTCAAAATCCACATAAGATTGGAAAGCATAACGCAAGATTCAATAATCATATCGGTGATATTCTAGTCAACATTATTATCAACTCTTTGAACGGGAAACAAGATGAGAATAGAGAAGACGATTCTGAGCAATCTGATACACAACGAGAGTTATTCCCGAAAGGTACTCCCCTTTCTAAATAAAGAATTCTTTCATGATGAAACAGAACGTACTCTCTATCTTGCCATAAACTCTCATGTAGATAAGTATAATACACTGCCTACATTAGAGGTACTTAATATCTCCATTAATGAGGATAGTCTATCTGAACCCGTCTTTGAGGGTTGTATAAAATATCTTTCAGAGATTGAAAAGAATGATGTAGATGGTGAGTGGCTTCTTGATAAGACCGAAGAGTTTTGTCAAGAGAAGGCAGTGTATAATGCTGTCATAGAATCAATCGGTATCATTGAAGGCAGAGACAAAGATAAAAGCAAAGGTGCTATTCCAGAAATTTTATCTAAGGCACTATCGATTAGTTTTGATAATCATATAGGTCATGACTGGATAGATGACTATGAGTCTCGTTATGAATTCTATCATAAAGTCGAAGAGCGTGTTCCATTTGATCTTGAATATCTAAATCTAATCACTAAGGGCGGTTTGCCCTCTAAGACACTAACTTGTATCCTTGCTGGTACTGGTGTTGGTAAGTCGCTTGCTATGTGTCACTTTGCTGCTAGTAATCTCATGGATAACAAGAAGGTACTCTATATCACTATGGAGATGGCAGAGGAGCGTATCTCAGAGCGCATTGACGCTAACCTACTTGATTGTAGCTTAGATGACCTAAAAGATCTACCATTTAAACTCTATGAAAAGAAGGTCGCTCGTGTGCGCGACAAGACTGATGGTAAACTTATTGTCAAAGAATATCCTACTGCATCTGCCGGGTCAGGTCACTTTCGGCATCTGCTAAATGAACTTCGTTTGAAAAGAAACTTCGTACCTGACATTATCTACATTGACTATCTGAATATCTGTGCATCTAGTCGTATGCGCTATGGTTCTAATATCAATACATATATGATGATTAAGTCTATCGCTGAAGAGTTACGTGGTCTTGCCGTTGAGAAGAATGTACCTATCGTTACTGCTACACAGACCACACGTGGCGGTTACACCAACTCTGACCCAGGGCTTGAAGATACCTCTGAGTCGTTTGGTTTACCTGCTACAACTGACCTGATGTTCGCGTTAGTGTCCAGTGAGGAACTTGAAGCAGTAAGTCAGATTATGGTTAAGCAGTTGAAGAATCGTTTTAATGACCCAGTGATGAATAAAAGATTTGTTATAGGGGTTGACAGGAGTAAGATGAGGTTGTACGATGTAGAACAGTCTGCACAGGATGAACTAATGAATGATAACCCTGTGATGGATAACGCCGTGTTTGGTAGTCGTCGTAATGATGAAGAAAGTCAAGGACAATTTAGTCAGAAAAAATTTGATAAGAGAACATTCAAGGATTTACGTTGATGTATCAGTACAAATCAAAAATTTTAAGAGTTATCGATGGTGACACTGTTGATGTTGATATCGATTTAGGTTTCGGGATATGGCTAAGAAAAGAGCGTGTTCGCATTATGCGTATTGACACTCCTGAGTCTCGCACTCGTGATAAAGAAGAAAAGCGATTTGGTCTTGCAGCCAAGAATCGTTTGAAAGAACTTTTACCCGTGGGATCAATTGCTACTCTAATGACACAGATTGATAAAGATGGCGATGATGCTAAGGGTAAGTTTGGTCGTATTCTGGGTGATTTCTTACCTGGATTTGGTCCAATAACACCATGCTCTACTATGGTCACAGATGTTCTAATCAAGGAGGGTCACGCAGTTGCCTATTACGGTCAAAGCAAGGAGGACATTACAAAAGCTCATCTCCTCAATCGTGAAAGACTTATCAAGGAAGGAAAAGTTTAATATGTACACATTCTCAGAGGAGGATGGTCGATATACAATTCGTGAAAGTGGTGATGTTATTGCTACGTTCGATGATCCAACCAAGGCAAAGGAAATTTTTCATAATTTAAAACGTGGTGGTGGTTTTGCCGGAGAGACACCAACTTTTTTTAAAAAAAATGCATATTTAACTATTGACTTATGATTCAAAATTTCGTATAATGAATTATAAATTGATAGAGAGAGTGACATGGAAATCAACGTCTACAGTGCTTCTAACAAACTTGAAAGCTACGTTATCAGTGCTGTTGAGTTTGCGATGGCAAAGTTCTTTGATGTCAAAGACCTAGACAAATATATTTCAGTGGATGTTGATTTCACTGACCTTGATGTTGAAGGTCACTGCATCGATGCTGGTGATGGTGAGTTCTCTATTGAGGTCAACAAAGACCTTCCGATGCGTGAGAAGATGATTGTTCTGATGCATGAGTTGGTTCACATGAAACAGCATATCGCTGGTGAGCTTGAGTTTGGTGGTATCATCATTGGCAAGGATGGTCTGAAATGCAAGACCACCACTTGGATGGGTGCTGAGTTTGATGAAGAAGGAACTGACTACTTTGACCGTCCGTGGGAGATTGAAGCGTTCGGTCGGCAGTTAGGTCTGTTCATTCGCTGGGTTGAGTCGATTGATGAAGGTCACCATAAAAAGTGGCAGGTATAAATAAACCTGTCATATGGGAGAAATATGATGAGAGATAAAGTCTTAAAATCAATTTCGGAGTCACGGCGTCAAGGTGGGGATGACTTCGATATCGTGGAGCGAGCTTCTATCGCCTCCATGGTTCCTCGTATTCTAGTCAAGAATATCTATGATAGTCTTAGGCGAGAGGAACAACAACGAAAAGCATCTTAATCCCCGACCAGATGCTTGGGCGCACTGACTGGATTTTTTTCTAGTCAGTGCATTTTTTTTTGTTTATTTGTTTATTCAACTATAAGTATGTTGACAAACCCTCAGAAACGTATATAATGAGTATGTAAGTTGATGAGAGAGGAGTTATGACTATGCGAATTGATGTTGGTATGAAGATTGTCGGTAACTGGGGTGCTGGTCACTCCTATTCCTACGGTGTTGTCACTGATGTCTATCATTTTCGGGGCAAGGACAATGTTGTCGTTGACTTCGATGATATCGATGTTCTGACAGAGTTCAGTGAGAATGAGTTCTTGTTTACCGATTCTATTGACAAGATCGGTGTCTATGTTGACCATGAAGGGTTGGTGTACTAATGTTGACGGGTAACACGATAAAAGAGTTGACTAGCGCAGAGTTTGCCGAAATGCGGGCAGCACGGATCGCTGGTACTGACACTAAGTTTGTCGTCTGGTTTGAACTGCTGGAAACTGGCAAGATGGTGGAGATGGATGCTGAGAGTGAAGAGCATTGTCGGCGGTTGATCGACCATTTCATGGATGATATTGACTATACATACAACACTGCCAGCTTTCGGAAAGTACGGAAAGATGGTACTCTGTTAAAGTGTGAAGATATCATCGACCGGGATATAGATTACACGGACTGGGATTTGTAGTGTAGTCATGCACTATAGAAGACTAGTCAAACAAAAAGTGTATAGATATTTGGTAGTTAGAATGTCAAAAGACTCAGAAAAACATGAGGTCGTTTTTTCATCTACCAAATATCCTTACTGGAGAAAAAGTCTAACTACCATAGATAAACTTGCTGCAGAAGAAAAATTTGTGGTATGGAGCAATCATGCTTTATTCCTACAGTTTTTACCAGCAAGACTTTGTTATTATATTATTGCGTGAGAGGAGTTAGTTATGGGTGGAATTATTGCTTTTGCTTTAGGTTGTGGCGTGACCTATATCGTAATGACCAATCCTGAGATTGGTTATCAAGTCGGTGATATGCTGTCAGTAGTTGGCAGCACATTGAAAAGTAAGTAAGATGGGAGATATTTCTAAAGATATCAACCTTGAAGAATATCTGATATGGCTTAAAAATGAGCGGTTTCGAATTGAGTGTGCAGACGACTTTGCATATACCAATGGCAAGATTGCCGCGATTGATGAGACTATCAGAAGTGTTGAGCAAGAGATAAAAAAAAGTTAAAATATGTTGTATCCAATGCTTGACAACGTTGTAAAATCGTGTATAATGGTAATCATCGTATAGACATATATACGAATAGAAGAGGAAAGAGAATATGAAATATATTGTGAAACCAAAGGGTAACGGTGCTGATAAACAAGTATTCAATACACCGTTAGAAGCCATTGCTTTCTGGGAAAAACATACAGGGATGGCAATGCATAAAGAAGGCAAGACTCTAACAGATCCTGTCACCATCGCTTCCAAATTAGAAGAGATGCAATGGATTGATAAGTTAGAGATTGTCGAGTGATATAATGCTTGTTATGACAAATACAAGAATATTAATTGTGCAAGGTGAGGAGTTTATTATGATTATTTTTTAAGTGAATGATGCCTTGCATGGAGGCAACATTTAAATCGAGGTTAAACCATTATTATGGAGATAAGAGAAACTATGAGTATTCAAGAGCAAGAAACTCTTCGAGATATCATTAACTACTTTAAAGATCGTGGATTATCTGTGATCACAGATGAAAATGATCCATGTTATCATGAGTGTGGCGACAAAGGTCGTATTGGTATGAAACGTGCAATTGATCTATACTGGAAGTACCAGCTTGGATCGTAATTTAAATATTTTACAAACTTTGGCAACGTTGGCGCGGGATTTACACCCCGTTGCCAACTGCCGTATTATGGCAGCAATTTACTATAAAAATAAATTAATATCATATGGCTGCAATCAGATGAAATCCCACCCCTTCCAGGCACAATTTTCTAAAAATGAAGAAGCGATCTATTGGCACGCTGAGACAAATGCTGTCTACAATGCGTTGCGTGTGTGTGATGAGGATGATTTAAAGAAGATGACCTTATATGTCGCACGCGCTCGTCACCCAGAAGATGGCAGTCGTAATCAATGGATATGGGGAAATAGTCGCCCGTGTGAAGGATGTATGTCTTGTTTGACTAAATATAATATAAAACGAGTAATCTACACGTTAGACGATATAGGCGAATACGGAGTTATCGATGGCAGTTATGTCGGTAAATAAAACAGGAACAAATATGACTTCCTGGGATTATTATGTTGTAGGAAAGGAAGATTGGAAAAGATATGAAAATATCTTAAAAGTCGAATCTAAAACTCCTACAAGTATCTTTACAGATGTGAAAGGAACGAAAACATCCAGTGGAATATACAAAAATGGTGATGCTTTACAACTTTTAGATAATAAAAGTTATAATATTAACAATAAAGTACATGCCAGAGTAAAGATAAAAGGAACTGAAGGCTATCTTGCGATAAACAAATTAAGCAAACCTCCAAAAAATACAACCGAAAAGGAAGATATTGCTTTATCACAATTGAATGAAAGTGTCAAGAAAAGAAACACTGGAAACGCTGGTATTTGTATCATAATTAAAAATGGTAATAAAGTTGTATATATGTTTCATGATGTAACATCAGCTAAAACTTTTTCTGGTACACCTAAAGCAGACTTTTCTCTTAATAACTCTAGTGGTAAACCAGTATGTTTCATATCACATAAAGATGCTGGTGGTGCAAAGGCATATCAACAATATGTTAGTTTAACGGGTAAGCTTGGTGGCGGAAATCAAAATGTAAATCAACATCCACTAGTACAAGATTTTTTGAGAAGACTAATAATTGATATTGATGAAGTAACGGTGAATAAAAGAAGACCCATGAGAGTTATACCATTTGATAACTCTGGAAAACAATTGATGAATTATTCTATATTTGGAAATGATTACGGGAGTAAATTTGGAAAAGAACATTGTCATTTTATAGCACAAGGTTCGCCAACTTTGATAGAGGCTGATCCAAAAGATAAACCTGCTAATTGTGGTATTGCTTATGAACTAAAATTTTCTGAGGGTATAGAAGTGAGTGGTGATTTATCTCACTTTAGATCTGGTGGTTATGAACCTGTCATTTTTGCCAGGTACAGTTCAGCTAGAAGTTTCT
>FUFK010043449.1_pt1 | contig 60158 bp, 48 predicted proteins | sample 1021851 | NCBI WGS metagenome assembly FUFK01 (sample SAMEA51879418, study PRJEB19060) | metagenome
GGTTAAACCTAGGAGTTCCATCTCCATCTGCAAAATTTAAAACTTCATTTTGAAATGTTTCTAAACCTCCAATTCCAGCCCCCCAAATTACACCTATCCTATCATAATTTGGGCTACTATCAATTAATTTAGAGTCATTAATTGCCTCACTAGCAGCAACGATTCCATATTGAGAAAAACGATCGTATCTTCTATATTCTTTTTTTTCAAAGTGGTCTGCTGGATCAAATCCTTTTAACTCACAGGCAAACTTTGTTTTAAAATTTGTGGCATCAAAATGAGTAATATTAGCACAACCGCTAGTACCACTTATAAGACCGTTCCAATATGATTCTAGATCATTACCAATTGGAGTTAAAGCTCCCATTCCAGTTACTACAACTCTTCTTGATGTCATCAATTAAATTTATTTTGATTTTTCTATAAACTCAATAGCTTGACCAACAGAAACAATGTTCTCTGCTTGGTCGTCTGGTATTTGAATATCGAATTCTTTTTCGAATTCCATAATTAATTCCACAGTATCTAGAGAATCTGCACCAAGGTCATTTGTAAAACTTGCCTCAGGAACAACTTCATTCTCATCAACCCCTAATTTATCTACTATTATTGCTTTTACTCTTGAAGAAATATCTGACATAATATATTTATTTATGAGTTCAGTTGATAAAATTAAAAAACTTTAATCAAAACTCGTGTAAAATTCGAAATTATACCTTTATTTGTTAAATAAAAAAGTTTTTCATAAAAGTTATGAACCGCTCAAATTATTTATGAATAATAAAATTGTAGTTTTTATATCTGGCAGGGGTTCGAACGCCAAAAATATTATCAATTACTTTAGTGATAATAGTGATTTTCAGGTTTCACATGTCTTCTCAAACAATAAGTATTCTGATTTTGTTAATTATATAAAAAGCACAAATGTTCAATACTTTTTATTTGAAGAAGCTGAGATTAGTGGTAAGGTTTTAAGTGAGCTAAAAAAGATAAACCCTAAGCTAATAATACTAGCAGGTTTTTTAAAAAAAATTCCTCCTTCATATATAAATTTTTTCAAAAATAAAATTATCAATATTCACCCATCTCTTCTTCCGAAGTATGGCGGAGCAGGAATGTATGGATTAAATATCCATAAAAAGGTAATTGAAAATAAAGAAGTTGAAACAGGTATTTCTATTCATTATGTCTCAGAGGAATATGATTCAGGTAAAATTATATTCCAAAAAAAAATAAAAGTTGATAAATATGACACACCAGAAAAACTTGAAGAAAAAATTCATAAGTTAGAGTATGAATATTTTCCCAAGGTTATAGAATCTCTATTAATATAATTATGAATAAGCCAATTACTATTTATACAGATGGTTCGTCGATTGGAAACCCTGGACCTGGTGGTTATGGAATAGTTATGTTGGTAGAAGGGGAAGATTATAAAAAAGAATTTAGTCAGGGGTTCAAATTAACAACTAACAATAGAATGGAGCTTTTAGCAGTAATAATTGCTCTTGAAAAAATCAAGATTAAAAATTCTAATGTTACTATATTTACTGACTCAAAATATGTTTCAGATGCAGTAGAAAAAGGATGGGTATTTGATTGGGAGAAAAAAAATTTTAAGAACAAAAAAAATCCAGATTTATGGATACGATTTTTACATATTTACAATGAGCATAACATCAAATTTCATTGGGTTAAAGGGCACAGTAATGACTTTTATAATGACAGGTGTGATCTTTTAGCAAATGATGCTGCCAAAAGTTCAAACTTGATTGAAGACTCAGGGTATAACAACTAAAATTAATTAAATGTCAAACAAATCATTATTAATAGTGGCTTCATTAGCATATGATGGAATTGAAACTAGCGAGCAAAAAGTTGTTCGAACACTAGGTGGAGCAGGATCATTCATATGTTTGTCTGTAAAACATTTTGAGTGTAATTCTTCAATAGTATCAGTTGTAGGTAATGATTTCCACAACGAAGATCTAGAATTACTAAGGTCCTGTGGTGTGGATATATCAGGAATAGAAATTATAAAAAATGATAAAACTTTTTATTGGAGCTGTATCTATAAAAATAATTTCAAAGATAGAATAACAACAAAAACCGAGTTGAATGTTATGGCCAATTTTAATCCAGTTATATCTAAATCAAATTCAACTCCTGACATTTTGTTACTTGGCAATCTTCATCCTGAAATTCAACTTAATGCTATAAAGCAAATAAAGAAAAAACCTGAACTTATTATTTTAGATACTATGAACTTCTGGATTGAAAACTTTTGGGACACCCTTAAGGAGGTAATAAATAATTCTGACTTAATTTCTATAAATGATGAAGAATCAGAGATGATAACAGGTGAAAAAGATCTTCAAAAAGCAGCAAGAGTTCTTCATAATATGGGTCCTAAATTTGTCATAATAAAAAAAGCGGCAGATGGTGCTGAACTGTTCAATTTTGACAATCAATTTAAGTCAAACGCATTTAAAGTTTCAAAGGTAGTTGACCCAACTGGTGCAGGAGATTGTTTTATAGGAGGTATTGCAGGTTATCTTACTCAATCAGATGAAATTTCATTTGACACTATTAAATCTGCAATTGCTTATGGGACATCAATAGCTTCTTATAATGTGGAAAATATGGGAACAAAAAACTTATTACATTTGTCAATGGATGACATTAAAACCAGAACCAATAAATTAAAAAGTGAGTGATCAGCTAAAACATGAATGTGGAATTTCATTGATCCACTTAAAAAAACCACTTGACTTCTACACGCAAAAATATGGTTCACACATGTATGGTGTAGATAAAATGTTCTTGATGATGGAAAAACAAAAAAACCGTGGCCAAGATGGAGCTGGCTATGCAAGTATAAAATTTGACTTAAACCCAGGACAAAAATATTTTTATAGAGTAAGATCATTTGAACAACAGGCAATTCACTCAATCTTTAAAAAGATTAATAAAAAAATTAATTCATTTATAAAGTCTGAAAAAATTCAAAAAGGTTCCAACTCATTTTACGAACAAACTCCATTTCTGGGTCAAGTTATGTTAGGTCATGTAAGATATGGGACATATGGAAAAAATTCTATTGATTATGTTCAACCAATGATGAGACAAAATAATTGGATGAACAGAAATTTAATTCTTGCAGGCAATTTTAATATGACCAATACAGATCAACTATTTCAAAGTTTAGTTAAGTTAGGACAACACCCAAGAGAACAGTCAGATACGATTACTATAATGGAAAAAATTGGACATTTCTTGGACTCTGAGGTAATTGCAGGATATAATAAATTAAAGAAAAAAGGTGTATCTAAATCTGAAATGCCTCCACTTATCGAAAAGGACTTAAATATTGAGAAAATATTAAAAAAGTCATCAAGGAAGTGGGACGGTGGCTATGTAATAGCCGGTATGATAGGTCATGGAGATTCTTTTGTTATAAGAGATCCTCACGGAATTAGACCTGCATACTATTTTGAAAATGATGAGGTAATTGCAGTAGCCTCTGAAAGACCAGCTATACAGACTGTTTTTGATGTTACATATTCTCAGATTCATGAGATTCCTAGAGGAAATGCTTTAATAATAAAAAAGAGTGGTACTACTTCATTAAAAGAAATTTTAAAACCAAAAGAAAAAAAATCCTGTTCTTTTGAAAGAATATACTTCTCAAGAGGTTCGGATGCTGATATATACTTGGAAAGAAAAATGCTAGGAAGTCTACTCATTCCTCAGATTGAAAAATCAATTAAAAATGATTATAAGAATACAGTTTTCTCATTTATACCTAATACAGCAGAGGCATCATTTTACGGTTTACTAGAAAAAGCTAAAAAGAATAATCTAAGAGTTGAAAAAATTGCAATTAAAGATGCAAAACTGAGAACCTTTATCGCTGCTGATAAAGGAAGAGAGGACCTAGTTGCACATGTTTATGATATAACATATGGTGTTATTAAAAATTCAGATAACCTTGTTATTATAGATGATAGCATTGTTCGAGGTACAACTCTTAGAGAAAGTATCCTGAAAATGTTGGTAAGGTTAAATCCAAAAAAAATAGTCATTGTATCAAGCGCTCCTCAGATTAGATACCCGGACTGTTATGGAATTGATATGGCAAAAATTGAAGATTTTATTGCATTTAGAGCAGCTATTGAACTGCATAAAGATAATGGAACAGCAGATAAGATAATTAAAGACACATATGATAAATGTGTTTTATCAAAAGAAAAAGTAGACTATAAAAAAAATCATGTTAAAAACATCTATAAAGACTTTTCTCCTGAGCAAATATCATCAAAAATGTCAGAGATGTTAATAGATTCTAATTCAAAAATTGAATTAGATATAATTTTTCAAAAGGTGGAAAATCTTCATAAAGCTTGTAGCAATCACAAGGGTGATTGGTATTTTACTGGAGATTATCCAACACCAGGAGGAAATAAAGTTGTTAATCAAGCTTTTATAAACTTTGTTGAAGGAAAATCAGCTAGAGCTTACTAATCTATAACAAAAAATAATTACTAAATAAGTTTTATTTATTTAAAAAAAATCCTAAATTGGTTATACCAGAACATAAGTAGGTTAAGTTCATGGTAAGATTTGGGGCAAAAAAGGGGATTCTTCCCCTTTTTTTATTGTAAAAACTTTTTATTCACCTCTTCCCAATTAATTACGTTAAAGAATGCATTTATATAATCAGGTCTTCTGTTTTGATAATTTAAGTAATATGCATGTTCCCAAACATCAAGACATAAAATAGGAACACCTCCACAGCCATTTGGCATTAAAGGATTGTCTTGATTTGCAGTAGAGCATATTTCAAGTTTACCATCAGTATGAGCGCATAACCATGCCCATCCTGAACCAAATCTTGTAGCAGCCGCTTTACTGAACTCATCTTTAAAATTTTCGAATGAATCAAAATTTGAATTTATAGACTCACCTATTTCTCCAGCTGGATTTCCACCACAGTTTGGTCCCATTATTTCCCAAAATAGATTATGATTATAATAACCACCACCATTATTTCTTAATCCACTGTTATTAAGGTCAAGAGATTTAAGAATCTCTTCAATACTCTTACCTTCATTTTCAGTACCTGAAATGATATTATTGAGATTATTTGTATAACCATTATGGTGTTTCCCATAATGGATTTCCATAGTTTTTGCATCTATGTTTGGTTCTAATGCNTCAAAAGCATAATTTAATTTAGGTAATTCAAAAGCCATAATTTTTTTTTTACAAAATTAGGATTATTTTGTTAAGTATCAATAATCATAAATGAGCTACTCTTATAAAATCATTAACTCATCTGCAGGATCAGGTAAAACATTCTACCTAGCAATTGAGTTTATAGCTCAACTAATAAATTCAAAAAAAGATGATCATTATAAGTCCATGCTTGCGTTAACATTTACTAATAAAGCATCTGCTGAAATGAAAGACAGAATTTTATCTTATCTAAATATTATAGTAAATGAAAATCAAAATGTTATAATCGATATAGTTTCAAACAAAACCACTCTTAATAAATTAGAAATTAAAGAAAAGGCTTTCACAATTCTAGAAAACATTCTTCTTAACTATTCAAGTTTCAATGTCATGACTATTGACAGTTTTACAAATAATATCCTAAAGTCATTTAAACCTGAGTCAGATATTGAAAAAGATTATTTGGTTGAACTAGATAGTATGGTTTATATTGATCAAGCGATTGATGGTATTTTCGTGGATATTAATGATGATAATTATTTAAAGAATCAATTAATAGAGTTTGCAAGATTCAAAACAACAATAAATAAAAGCTGGGATATCTCTCATGATTTAAGGGAATTTATTGTTTTAATTGATAAAGAATCAAATAGAGATCAGATTCAATACTTCAGTCAAAAGAATAAAGAGTTTTTTTCTCAAATGAAATTAAAGGTTAATAACCTCAAGAATGAGAAGAAAGAATATTTAAGGGATGTAGCAAAAAAGAGTATAGAATTAATATCAAATAATGACCTTGATTTTGGCGATTTTAGGGGAAGTTATCTCCCAAATTATTTGAACAATATAATCTTCAATGATGAACTTTACATAAATGAGTCTATATCTAAATCACTCAATGGTGAGACAAGTTTATATAACAAATCTCTAAGCAATAGTAAGTCTGATATAATTGAAAAAATAAGAATTTCGTTACTAGATAATTACAATGAAATAAACAAAACAATATTAGACGTATTTATTTTAAATTCATTTCTATCTCATTTACCGTCACTATCTCTAATAAACTTATTTGAAAATAAGATTAATAAAATTCAAAGTGATAATAACACGAAATTAATTTCTAAATTTAATTCTGAATTAAATTCACTTGTTAAGTCAAATGATGCTCCATTAATTTATGAGAAGCTAGGCTCAAGATTTTCAAATTTTTTTATTGATGAATTTCAAGATACTTCAGAGCTTCAGTGGGAAAATTTAATTCCTCTAATTTCTAATTCAATTCAAAGTGAGTCTCATGATGGCACTAAAGGTTCTTTATTAATTGTTGGAGATCCAAAACAATCAATTTATAGGTGGAGAGGGAGTAGAATAAATCAATTTGTGAATCTTATTCTTGGAGAATCCAATCCATTCTATATAAATCCAGAAATAGAAAAAATTGACACAAATTACAGGAGTTTAAAAAATATAGTTGATTTTAATTCTGAGTTTTTCTCCCACTTGACAAATAGNCTAGATTTAAAAATATACAATTCAAGTCTTTTAAATTTCAAACAAAAATCAACAAAAAAAGAAGACGGTTATGTTGAAATAGAATTATGTGATTCAGACACTTTCTATGAAAAGATTAAAAATCAAATACTGGATTTGTTAAATCGTGGATATCTTCCTTCAGATATTATAGTTTTAGTTAGAAAAAATAAATATGCAAAAGAGTTAATACTTAATATTGATTCACCAGATTTTGATCTAGTCTCAAGTGATATTTTGCAGATAAAAAATTCAGAAATTGTTCAATTTGTTATTTCAATATTTAAGTTAAGTATCTATGGAAATAATTATAGTGAAAGAAAAAATATTGTTGAATTTCTGTATAAAAAAAACTATTTTGNAGGAGATTATCTCACACTAAATGATTGTTTCTTTGACAATCTCAATAAGGTAAATATTTATGATTTCCTTAGTAGGATTTCAAAAGAAAAATTTGATTTAAACTATTTTCTAAGACTTAATGTTTTAGACTCTGTTAAATATTGTTGCTCAATATTTGAAATTGATTTAAATAATATTTTTTTGGTAGCATTTATAGATAACATATTTGAATTTCTTGAAAAATCTAATGACTCAGTAGATGAGTATTTAAATTATTGGACTAAAAATTTAGATAAAATAAATCTTAGTCTTCCCGATGATCAAAAGTCAGTATGTATTTCAACAATTCATAAATCTAAGGGTCTTGAATATCCTGCAGTAATACTTCCAATATATAATGATAAGTTAGATGAAAATAGTTTTAATGATTCTTTATGGATCTATGAACCTTTCAGTGAAATTGAATCTTTAAAGTGGATGTTAATTAAAAGGATAAAAGACTTGAATCAAAATGGGCATAACCTTAAAGAAGTATATGACAGTACAGTTCTAAATAACTATATTGATTCAATCAATCTTTTATACGTTGCATTTACTAGGGCTGAACAAGAGCTTTATATTTTAGCAAATAACAATAAAGTAACCCCTAACAGTATATCTTTCCTTATTAAAGAGTTTCTGGATTACAAGTCATGTAAAAATAATTTTTCGTTTGGAAAGAAAATAAAATCTGATATTAGGTCAGATAATAAAGAAAAATTAGACTTAAGTGGTAAAATAAAAATTATATCAACTTCAGGAAATGTCAGTCAAGCTAAATATATTTCTGATACCCTTTCAACAATATACAATAAAAATAATACAGCAAAAGTATATGTCTTTTTTAGCAATCATAAATTAGCTAATCTAGTGAACCTCTTTAATTCAAATTATATAAGTATGTCATCAAACTATCATATTTTGGATTATGATAATTCAAAATATGATCATGTCATAATTAGTAATATGAATGAAGGTTTATTCCCATTTCATAAGATAAATAATGATCATGTGTCTGAAACAAAAAAAAAGGAATTTGAAAACTTGAACCTAATTGAGAAGGAAAAAAATATTTCCAATTTATTTTATAGCCTTATTGAAAACTCAAAAGAAGTACATCTAACTTTTGATTCAGATCTATCATCACTTATAAACGGTGAAAAAAGTAGATTTATAAAACAACTAGAGCTCTTAGATACAAATTATACTATATCTAATAATTCAATATCTCAAAAAATAATATTTGACAATCAAATTAATGAGGAAATAAAACGAGATAAAAGAATTGATCAAAAAATAAATGATATTTTAAAGTTAGGAATTTCAGCATCCACATTAAACTTATTTATTAAGAATCCCTATTTATTCTATGAACAAAAAGTTTTAGGAATAGACGATAATGAAGATTCAAAATATTTAAATTATATGGATCAAGGAACATTGATTCATGAGGTAATTGAAAAACTATATAGTCCATTTAAACAAATAGATCTTGAGTTAAAGCATATTGAAAAAATGAGTAGAAATATAGATAACCAAATTACTGAATCTTTCATTGATCTATATTCCAAGAAACCAGAGGGTAAAAACTTAATTTTTTTAGAAATCGTTAAAGACTACATAACTAATATTTTAAATTTTGAAAAAGAACAATTGAATAATAAAAATGCTCATATTAAGATTTTATCATTGGAAGAAAGACTGTNATCTGAAATTACTGTAAATAATAAAACAGTTAAAATAAACGGTATTATAGATAGAATTGATTTATTTAATGGAAAATTAAGAGTTATTGATTATAAGTCAGGATTTGTAAATCCATCAATACTAGATATAAAAAATCTACATAAAATTAAATTAGATTACAGATATTCAAATTTGCTACAATTACTAATCTATAAATTACTTGTATCAAATAATTATAAAAATCTGGATATTGGCCAAATAGGAATTTATTCAGTGAAAAAAAGCACTTCTCCATTTATTTCAATTAAAAATCATGATCAAATAAGCATAAAAGAAGTAGAAAAACTATTAATTGAGATTATAAAGGATATAATTGAAACAAATGAATTTATTAATACGGAAAATCCTGCATAACAATATCTGAGACAATTTTTCCAGATATTAATGATGGAGGTACACCAGGTCCTGGCACAGTAAGTTGACCAGTAAAATAAAGACCCTTAACTTTTTTACTTTTAATCTTAGGTTTAAAAATTGAAGTTTGAAATAAAGTGTTAGCTAATCCGTAGGCATTTCCTCTGTATGAATTATAATCACCTATAAAATCTTTTACACAGAAAGACTTTTTATAGACTATGTGATCTAAAATTTTTTCACCACTAATTTTTTCAATTCTATCAATTACAATTTTAAAATACCTCTCCCTTATTTGATCATTATCTTCTAATCCTGGAGCAATCGGTATTAAAATAAAGCAATTTTCATGTCCACTTGGAGCCATATCACTATCTGAAATAGATGGAAAATTCACATAAAAAAGAGGAGATTCAGGCCACTTTGGATTATCATAAATCTCAGATGCATGTTTGTTAAAATCTACATCAAAAAAGAGATTATGGTGATTTAATTTTTTTACTTTTTTATCAAGGCCTAAATAGAATAGTAATGAAGAAGGTGCAAAAACTTTCTTTGACCAAAAGCTTTCCGAATAATTTCTAAGTTCTTTAGGTAAAAGAGTTTCAGTATGGTTATAATCAGCACCACTTATTATGATATCAAATGAAAAAAATTGACCATTGCTTTCAACACCTTTTATTTTATTTGCATCTACAACTAAACTATCGACATTATGATTTGACTTAAATTTTACTTTTTTCTCAATAGCAAGCTCAATCATCGATTCAATTACTCTATACATTCCACCTTTTTCTGGAAACCAAGTTCCAAGTCCAAAATCAGCATGATTCATTATATTATAAAAAGCAGGAGTATTTTCTGGTTTTGCTCCTAAAAATAGAACAGGAAATTCAAGAATTTGACGGAGTTTTTTGTTTTTAAAATATTTAGCGACCTCAGACTTTATATTTGTCAAAAAATATCTAATTCTTGTAATTGTTTGAAAGGTAATTAGCTCAAAAATTGATATTCCTGGTTTATAAACAATCTTATCCATTGCTATTGAATAATTTTTGTTTGCTTGACTCATAAATTTTTTTAAACTTTTTGAAGCACCTTTTTCGTGTTCATCAAAAGTTTTACATATTGAATCAATGTCTCCTTTGATCTCTATTGAATCATTTGATCCAAAATAAACTGTATATGCAGGATCTAATTTTTTGATATTGTAATAATCACTTACCTTCTTATTAAAGTCATTAAAATATTTTTCAAAGACATCGGGCATCCAATACCAAGATGGGCCCATATCAAATGTGAATCCATTAGCTTCAAATTTTCTAGCTCTTCCACCAAATGAAGAGTTTTTTTCAAATACAGTTACATCATAACCCTTATCTGCCAGATAAGTTGCAGCAGAGATAGAGGAGAATCCAGAACCAATAATTAGAATTTTTTTAGTCATTTTTAGTGGTGACGTAGTCATAAACTATAGATCCAAGGACTACAATCATTGATAGAATAACTATAAAAGCAACAAACGATTTACTCATGTTAAAAATATTGAATGATAAAAGTATAAAATATCGTAGATTTAGTTTAATTATGATTGGAATTTTAGATAAGAAATTTTTATTTGCAATAATTATATTAACATCTTGTAATCAAAAAATTGAATCTAATACTGAAACCTCAGTTGATGAAAATCAATTAGATATAATTGAGTATGAAATTCCTATAACATTTGAAGAAGACTTTGAAACTAAGTACAATTTAGATGATTGGACTGAGTTCAAAATTCTTAAATATAATATTCTAGTTCTAGCAAATTCAATTTCTGGATATAATGAAAATGATGCAAAATATCTTGAAGATATATTAAATAAATTGGTAAATAACTCAAGAGAGATCTTGAAATCGGAGTTTGATTTATTTATTAGTAGCCCCGAGATTAAAGGGCGACTTAAGCTACTTGATATTCAAATACAAAAAACCAAACACAATCTATCACAGTTTAATAAGAGCGAGGGACTGGAAGAACTTAATAAAATTTTTGTTTTTTACAACTACTCAGCTAATATGATAGAATCAATACTAGTAAATTCTATGAATTAGGATTACCATTTAGTTTATTTAATTGCAGGTCTATCTCAGAATCTTCAATTTTTCTAAATAACATTTCTATTTTATCAATTTTAAAACTATAGTCAATATTTTCAGAGATATTATCTAACATATCCCAGCTAAAATTATTTAGCCCAATCATTTTCATTAATTTATATGATGTAAAAGGAATAAATGGTTCAGAAAGAACTGATAAATAAGTAATTATAATATAGGAAGTTTGAAGAATTTGTTCTACTCTTTCAGGATCAGATTCTTTAATTTTCCATGGCTCTGTTTCTGCAAGATGTTTATTCCCAACTCTTGCTATGTTCATTAAGTTTTTAACTGCTTCTCTAAATTTAAATTCATTTAAGCTAAGTTCAATTTTACTCTTTAAGGATTTGACTTCATTTAAAACTAATTCATCAGTATTATTTTTTGAATCTGGATTTGGTATTTTACCATCATAATATTTATTTATTAATGAAAGAACTCTATTGGTGAAATTTCCATAAATAGCTACTAATTCACTGTTGTTCCTAATTTGAAAGTCTTTCCAAGTGAAATCATTATCTTTTGTTTCAGGACATGTAGATGTCAATACATATCTTAATACATCTTGCATGTTTGGAAAATCAATTAAATATTCATGAAGCCAAACTGCCCAGTTCCTAGATGTTGAAATCTTATTGCCTTCAAGATTTAGGAATTCATTTGCTGGAACATTTTTTGGTAGAATAAAATCGCCAAACATTCGAAGCATAATTGGAAAAATTATACAATGAAAAACAATATTGTCTTTACCAATAAAGTGAATAAGATTAGTTTCTGGATTTTTCCAATATTGCTCCCAATCTTTGTCATTTGCATTAGCCCATTCAATAGTAGATGAGATATATCCAATAGGTGCCTCAAACCAAACATATAATACCTTTCCATCTTCATCATCTATTTTTACAGGTATACCCCAATCTAGATCTCTTGTAACTGCCCTTGGTTTTAACCCACTATCTAACCATGACTTAACCTGCCCAACAACATTTGTCTTCCATTTATCTTTATTTTCCACCGTTATCCAGTTTCTAATAAATTCCTCAAATTCATCAAGTTTGATATAATAGTGTTTTGTCTCTTTAAGAATTGGAGATGAATTAGAGATTGTTGATTTAGGATTTATTAATTCCTCAGGACTCAGAGTTGTTCCACACTTTTCACATTGATCTCCATACGCTTCATCAAAACCACAAACAGGACAAGTACCAGAGATATATCTATCAGCCAAAAATTGATTCTCATTAACATCGAAAAACTGTTCTGATTTAATTAATGAAAAAAGATTTTTTTCTTTAAGATTCTCAAAAAAATTTAGAGAAGTTTCATGATGGACTTTACTTGATGTCCTTGAATAATTATCAAATAAAATTCCAAACTCATCAAATGAATCCTTGATCATTTTATCATATTTATCAATTAACTCTTTTGGAGAGATTGAAGCTTTTTTAGATGCTAAGGAAATTGCAACCCCATGTTCATCACTTCCACAGATAAATGCAACATCATTATTTGTAAGTCTTTTGTATCTAGCAAAAATATCAGCAGGAATATAAACACCTGCTAAATGTCCAATATGTATTGGGCCATTTGCATATGGAAGTGCTGCTGTAATTGTAAAAGTTTCTTTATTTTTTGACATTGAAACTCTTGATAAATATTCAAAATCAATCCAAGATAAAATATTAAATTAGTAATTGAAACTATTCCTAAATGTTTTTAATTTTTGATACTGAAACTACTGGTCTTCCAAAAAAATGGAGTGCTCCTTTGACGGATTTTGACAACTGGCCAAGAGCAATTCAGGTAGCTTGGCAGGTTCACGATGAAAAAGGAATTTGTGTTTCAAACCAGAGTTACATTATTCATCCAAAAGGTTTCACAATACCTTATGATTCTGAAAAGATTCATGGTATTTCAACTCAGCTTGCCAAAAAAATTGGAGTAGAAGTCGAATTTGTTCTTGAAAAATTTAAAGATGATCTAAGCAAGTCCAAGTTTATTTGTGGTCATAATTTAAATTTTGATGAAAAGATTTTAGGTTCTGAATATCTTAGAATTGATGGAAAAAATCCACTTCAAGATTTTCCAAAAATTGATACCTGTACAGAGGAAACAGCTCAAATATGTATGTTAAAAGGCGGAAGAGGTAGAAGATTTAAACTTCCAACTCTAATTGAGTTATATAGTCATCTTTTTAACCAGAAATTTGAGTCAGCACATAATGCCTCTGCTGATGTTGAAGCTACTGCACTTTGTCTATTTAAACTTTTAAAAGATAAAAAAATTCATCCTGTATCACTTTCTGATAATGAAGATATTTACATGAACTTATCAGATTTAGATCTTGAAAAAGTTAAAGCTCAAGGAATAGATCATCTTAATTTATTTGAAGAATCTAAGAAGTTAAAATCAGATGAACAGATAGATAAAACTGACTCCTCAATAACTAATGAAGAATTAAAAGAAGATTTTGAATTTGCTCATCTTCATGCATACACTCAATTCTCAATTTTACAGTCAACATCCAGGATTTCAGATTTACTAAAACAATGTATTGACTTTTCACACGATGCTATTGCAATTACTGATAAGTCGAACTTAATGGGAGCATTTCACTTTATAAAAACTCTTAAAAATTATAATGAAAATCTAAAGGATGGTCAAAAGTATATTAAACCAATTGTTGGGTGTGAATTTAATATATGTGAAAATCATTTAGATAAATCTAACAGAGATAATGGATACCAAATGGTTTTTTTAGCAAAAAATAAAAATGGTTTTAGAAATTTATCAAAATTAAGTTCCATAGCTAATATTGAGGGTTTCTACTATGTTCCAAGAATTGATAAGGAAATCTTAAAAACCTACTCTGAAGATTTAATTGTCTTATCAGGAGGATTAAATGGAGAGATTTCCTCCAAAATCTTAAATCAAGGCGAAGAAAAAGCGGAAGAATCTTTAAAATGGTGGATAGATAATTTTAATGATGACTTTTATTTGGAAATCCAAAAACACAAACAAGAAAATGAAGACTATATAATTCCAATTCTTAAAGATTTTAGTATAAAGTATGGTGTAAAACTTATTGCAACTAATAATTCTTATTATACCTCTAAATCTGAAGCAAATGCTCATGATATTTTATTATGCGTTAGAGATGGTGAAAAACAATCTGTTCCAATNGGAAGAGGTAGAGGGTTTAGGTACGGTCTCCCAAATGAAGAATACTATTATAAATCTAAAGACGAGATGTTTAAGATTTTTAATGACATACCTGAGAGTATTTATAATATTTCAGAAATAATTAATAAAGTTGACTCATTTGATCTTGCAAGAGAAGTTTTACTGCCTGATTTTCAAGTTCCAAAGAAATTTATGCAAAAGGATGATTTTGACAATCAAAAAGGTCAAAACTCATATCTAAGACATCTGACTAATGAAGGAGTTAAAAATAAGTATGGTAAGATTTCAAAAGATCTTCAAGAACGAGTAGATTTTGAGTTAGATGTAATCGCNAAGACTGGTTACCCAGGATACTTCCTTATTGTTCAAGATTTTATTAATGCTGCAAGAGAGATGAATGTATCTGTAGGTCCCGGTAGAGGTTCAGCAGCTGGCTCTGTAGTTGCCTATGCTCTTGGCATAACCAGTATAGATCCAATAAAATATAATTTACTTTTTGAAAGATTTTTAAATCCAGACAGAGTAAGCCTACCAGATATTGACATCGATTTTGATGATGAAGGAAGAAATAAAGTTATTGAATATGTAGTAGAAAAGTATGGCTCTGACCAAGTTGCACAGATAATTACGTATGGAAGAATGGCTGCTAAATCGTCAATACGAGATACAGGAAGAGTTCTAGATTTATCACTATCTGAAGTTGACAGAATTTCAAAATTAGTTCCAAATATGAAACTAAATGATATATTTTCTATGAATGAGTCTGATTTAAAATCAGAATTAAGAACGGATGAATTTAGCAGGGTTTCTGAACTAAAAAAATTATTTAAAGCTTCTGACTTATCTGCACAAACTTTGCAACAAGCAAGTTTACTTGAAGGATCATTAAGAAATACTGGAATTCATGCATGTGGAGTTATAATTACACCAAGTAATATATCAGAGTTTGTTCCAATTACTAGAGCTAAAGATTCAGATTTTTATGTCACACAATTTGATAATTCAGTTGTTGAGGATGCAGGATTACTTAAAATGGATTTTCTTGGTCTTAAGACTTTGACTATCATTAAAGATACTGTAAAGCTAATTAAGTATAAATATGATATAGATCTTGACCCAGAAAAGTTTGAACTGGATGATAAGAAAACATATGAATTGTTTCAAAGAGGTGAAACAGTTGGTATTTTTCAGTACGAATCACCAGGAATGCAAAAGTATTTGAAAGATCTTAAACCCACAGATTTTAATGATCTAATAGCCATGAATGCTCTTTATAGGCCTGGTCCTCTTGAATATATTCCCTCATATATTTCAAGAAAAAATGGTTCTGAACCAATCACCTATGACATTCCTGAAATGGAGGAGTTTCTTCAAGAAACATATGGTATAACAGTTTATCAAGAGCAAGTAATGTCACTTTCTCAAAAAATTTCTGGGTTCTCAAAGGGTGAAGCTGATCTTCTTAGAAAAGCAATGGGTAAAAAAATATTTTCATTAATTGAAAAATTAAAACCTAAGTTTATGAAAGGTGGTCAAGAGAATGGATATACAATAGAAGTTTTAGAAAAAGTATGGAAAGATTGGGAGGCATTTGCTTCATATGCGTTTAATAAATCTCACTCTACATGCTACGCTTTGATTGGATATCAAACTGCATTTTTAAAAGCAAATTATCCATCCGAATATATGGCAGCAGTTTTATCTAATAACATGAATGATATAAAACAAGTAAGTTTTTTTATGGAAGAGTGTAAAAGAATGGGTATTACAGTATTAGGTCCTGATATAAATGAATCATATTACAAATTTAATGTTAACAATGATAAAGCAATTAGATTTGGAATGGGTGCTGTAAAAGGTGTTGGAAAAGGTGCTGTTGAGACAATTGTGGAGAATAGAAAAGACGATAAATATGATGATATATTTGATTTTGCAAAACGAATAGATCTTAGATTAGCAAATAAAAAGACTTTTGAAAACCTTGTTTTGGCAGGGGGTCTAGACTCATTTAAACTTAATAGATCTCAATATTTTAACCTAGACAATGAAGGTTTAAGTTATATTGAAAAAGCTATAAAATTTGGTTCAAAATATCAAGAGTCTGTTAATTCATCACAAATAAATCTTTTTGGAGAGGATAGCGATGACATGTCAATTAACCCTGTTATACCTGAATGTAATGAATGGATAAATTTAGAGAAATTAAAAAAAGAAAGAGAAGTTGTTGGTATCTATATTTCAGCTCATCCATTGGATGACTTCATAAGAGAACTAAATAACTTTACCTCTACAGGATTAAATACCTTAAATGATCTAAATAAACTTATAAATAAAGATTTTTATGTTGGAGGAATAATAAACGAGGTTGAACATCTTGTGTCAAAAACAGGTAATGGATTTGCTGTTTTTTCATTTGAAGATTATAATGATCAGTATAAGTTTAGAATATTTGGTGAAGAATATCTCAAGTATAAACATCTACTTGAAGAAAATAAAATTCTTAGATTGAGACTGACTGTTAGAGAAGGATGGGTTAATAAAGATACGGGAAGAGTTGGTGAGCCAAGAATTCAATTTTTGAATGTAGAGCTAATGGATGGTATAATTGACTCTAATTCTAAAAAAATTACACTTAGAGTTGATTCAACTGCAATAGTTAATGATGATATAAAAAAACTAAAATCTACTCTGTCTAAATTTAAAGGTTCAAGTCCAGTCTATTTTGATATACATGATTCTAAAAATGAATTTAAATTAAATATGATATCTGAAGACACTAAGGTTAATATATCTAAAGAACTACTGATATCACTTGAAGAAGATGAGTTTTTATATAAATTAAATTAATTCAAATTGTATTTCTTTGAATAATAAATATTAGATTTGCTGCTTAAAATAATTATTATGGCATTAGAGTTAAATGATTCAATATTTGAAGAAAAAGTTTTAAAATCAGACAAACCTGTACTTGTTGATTTTTGGGCAGAATGGTGTGGGCCATGTAGAATGGTTGGACCTATTATTGATGAGTTAAGTAAAGAATTTGAAGGTAAAGCTGTTGTTGGAAAAATTGATGTTGATGCAAATCAAGAATTTGCCGCAAAGTATGGAGTAAGAAATATTCCAACTGTGTTGTTATTCAAGGATGGTGAATTAATCTCAAGACAAGTAGGAGTTGCTCCAAAAAAAACATATGAAGATGCAATAAATGCAGCTTTATAAATCAAAATAATTATATTTGCATCCCTTTTGGTCTGGTAGTTCAGTTGGTTAGAATATCTGCCTGTCACGCAGGGGGTCGCGGGTTCGAGTCCCGTCCAGACCGCTCTAAAAAGCTCTTTTTATAAGAGCTTTTTTTTAACTTGATATAATGAAAAAGATAATTCTTTTAGTATTCTTCTCCTCAAGTTTATTCTCCCAGATATCNAGTAAAAAAATTGAAAATTGGATATCAAAAAATAATGAATTAGACGGTAGTGTTGTATCTATAGCAGTTAAGCGAATAGATAAAGACAAAAAGATTGTTGGATCAGGAATTGATATCAACATGACTCCAGCTTCAAATGTTAAAATTTTGACGGTACTAGGTTCAATATATTATGGGGACTCCATCCCAATCATAAATTATAAAGTTTATAATGATACTTTGAAAATCTCACCTACAGGTTATCCATTACTTTCACATCCAAAATATGAAGATAAAGATTTAGGAAAATTTTTAAAGAAATTTGAACACATAGAATATCATTTCCCAAAAATTGATCTTGATAAATATGGGCCAGGTTGGGCTTGGGATGATTATAATAATTACTACCAAGCCGAAAGATCAGAAATACCGATTTATGGAAACGTAATTCAAGCTGTAAAAAAATCCAATGGAGATATAGAAATTACCCCGGATAAATTTAAAATTGTAATTGATTTTGAACAAAAGATACAAATAGATAGATCAGAGATAGAGAACAATTTTTCTATTAATCCNTCTTTATTGAAATTGGGAGACACAATATATTATCCATTTATTACATCAAGAAAAAACATTGTAAGCTTACTAGAAAATGCTTTAGAAAAAAAAGTAGAATTTAATAAAGAAGAATTAAAAGATTATGATGTACTAAATAGTAGTCAGGTCGATGATATATACTCTGCTATACTTAAAGATTCTGACAATTTGATTTCAGAGAGTATAGCAGCAAATATTTCTTATCGATTAAATGACACTATTTCAGTTGATAAAGGGATAAGATTAATTCAAAATATATCGAAACAGGTAGAATTATTTGATGGATCTGGGTTGTCAAGATATAATTTGGTAACTCCTAAATCAATAATTTCATCCTTACATAATATATATGACTTGATTGGGTTTGATAGAATAAAAAAGATATTTCCTAAAAACTATATAATTCGGCATGAAGAAGATTTTGTATGGGGGAAAACAGGTACTCTTAAAAATAATCACAACTATTCTGGATATCTAATTACTGATAAAAACAGAATATATATTTTTAGTATAATGATTAATCATTTTACTAACGACTTGAGTAAAATAAAAGAAGTAATAGTTGACTTTTTAATTTATTTGAAGTCAAATTCGTAAAATTTATTAAATTTGCATGTTGTGTGTTGCTATAGGCAACTAAATAAGCTTTCCAATTGGGGGGCTTTTTTTATTCCTCTAATACTGGTTTGTCAATGTTTTCCATCTCTATACCAATAGAAGATCGATTTGAAGTTAACTTAGTTATATCCTTATCTATTTTTTTAAACTCCTTATTTGTAACATTATATTGATTTACAACAGTGCTAATACTATTTCCAAGTTTTTCATGATACGTTAAGTAGGCATTTAAATGGTTACCCAGTTTTTCAATATTCATTTGAATTTCATTAATTGACTCTTCAACTTTCATATTATTTAAGGCTTTATTTGTAACCTGAAGCATCGGGAATAAACTCATCGGTGATACAATCATTACCTTTTTTTGATATGCATACGATACAAGATCTCTTTGATTAATTTTTAGTGAACCTACCTTATTATTAAGAAGATCTTGATAGAGACCGTCAGCTGGAATAAACATATACGCATAGTCAACAGTACCCTCATTTGGTCTTATATATTTTGATGTTTCGTCAATCCTATTTTTTATATCATTTTTAAATTTTTTCTCTAAATCATTCAACCTCTCAGTATCTGTCTCATCACTTTCTATCATTTTATTATAATTATCTAGTGAAAACTTAGCATCAATTGGTATAATAAATTCTCCAACTTTTATAATAGCATCAACAGCCTCATTATTACTAAAAGAGTACTCCATTTGAAATAGTTGAGGAGGTAAAACGTTTGCTAGTAAGTTTTCTAATTGAATCTCACCTAGGATTCCCCTTTGCTTTTGATTTCCCAGAATTTTTTCAAGGGTTTTCATCTGATTAGCAAATGTTAGGACCTGTTCATTAGTTCCTTTAATTTTTTCAAGTTCCTTAGTAACCTTTTCAAGCGTATCGGACATATTTTTTTGATCTTGCTTTGAATCTTTGATTTGATCTGCTAAATTTTTTGCCGACTCTAACTTAAATGCTTCAATAAAAGATTCAAGCTTAGACTCAAGCTCTTTACTATTATCTTGGGAGTTCCTATTAATTTGTTTTTTTATCAAAAAATAAAGCCCAAATATAGACCCTCCAAGAACTATGAAAGTAAATAAATATTCCACTACTTAAATTTAATCAAAACACAATTATAAAAATAGTATTTAAAAAAAACCCTCATCAAAGAGGGTTTTTTTATAAACAAAAGTTTTTATTTACTGAGGAGCAGATTCAGGTTGATAATCGTAGTAACCTGCCATTGGATACATTACATGTGCATATATGGTTCCTCCGAACATTACGTATGGCGCACCAGATGTAAAGTCAGTAGTCATTCCATTCAAAGTTGCAGGATCTGCAGGCATTCTCATTAGATGAGGACCTGATTCAATCCATTGACCTTCTGTAGATTCTTCCTCAGTCATTACACCAGCCATTGTATTATCTTCTCCCATATCTCCGTGTAACATCCATGCATATCCATCTTTATCCATAACAGGAACTTCTCCTGCAAAATATGCACTAATCCATTTGAAAACTTCTGCATCTCCACAAAGAGGCATTGCCTCATGAGCATCTACCCATCCATTCTCTGGATCAGATTGTCCTCTAGGATTTGCTGGTAAACAAGTCCATTCATTAGACCCTTCTCTTAGAAGGTTTCCTCCCATTGCAGGAGGACCATCATAAACTGTTGCATTAGCAGCAATATATGCTGGAGCAGCAGTGGAATATGCCCAGATCTGCCACTCTGCAGATGTATGAGGAGCATCCGGNTCACCAGTTGAACTTNCATTTTCAGCTGGCATTTCACAGCCAATAATTAAAGTTATTGCTANNAGTGAATATATATATTTCATANTATTTTTATTTTNAATAAATCTAAAGAAAAAGGGCCAAGAGACCAAAAAATAAGAAATGTATTATAAGAATATTTATGGAGACCATATACTCCTTTTTAATATTAGATTGATAAATGAAGTGAAATAAAACGGAGAAGATAAACCACCATAAATAATTTGAAAATGGNACTGGATGATTTGCAAACTCCCAATAATCAAGNTTCGGTGCACTAATCTCAATTAATAGATCTAACAGAATCATNANNNTNGANCCAGTTAGAACCCTNAANATAATTGANNTTGGGAAAANTTTATGAGCAAAGTTTCCAGTTAAAATTATTAATAAAACCCAATTAAAACCAATTACNATAGGTACATCAAATATCTTAATNCCTANATTNTNNCCATATTNATATTCACCGAAAAAAATTGAAAAATTTACNCCTATAATNTCNACAGTCANTCCCAATAAAAAAATNAAAAANAATNTTATNAGGAACTTTTTATCANTAGAGTTATTTANTANTAATAAAAATAAAGTCATTGTTAGGACATATGGTGAAGATGAAAGAAAGAACTCTTTTTGATCAGATAATATTCCAAAAAATCCACTAATATTTATTAGCCAAACAATAAAAATTGAAAAATTTCTCAATTCTTTATTATCAAGTAACTTTAACATATTAGTTTATTAAATCTGAAACAATTTTTGCTGAATTTAAACAAAGCGGTATTCCTCCACCGGGATGAACGCTACCTCCACAAAAGTACAAGTTATTTATATTTTTTGAAAAATTGGGATGTCTAATAAACGCAGATTGTAATGAGTTGCTCGAACTCCCATATAATGACCCAAATTTAGAAAGTGTTTCATTCTCAATTTCAATAGGAGTTAATATTTTTTCACCAACTATATTACTTTCAATATCAACTTTTAGAGTTGAACTTATCTTTTTAATGATATTATTTCTTAAGGTCTTCTTAATCTTTTTCCAATCTTGTCCGCTATCAAATGGAGAATTTATGAGTATAAACCAATTCTCACATCCAGTTGGTGCATCTTCTTTTACAATTTTTGATGTTGAGCAGATATATACAGTTGGATCTTCATAAATTGATTTTTTATTGAATATATAATTAAACTCTTTCTTCTGATCTCTACTAAATATTATATTATGAACATTAATATTTGAGAAAGATTTATTCATATTCCAATAAAAAACAACTGCTGAGCTTGAAGGTTGGTAGTTTTTGATAAAAAAAGGCTTCTTATATCCTTTTAAAAGTCTATCGTAAGTCAAGTTTATATCCATATTNGAGATTATGATNTCTGCTTTATGATTTANTTTATTTATTGATACNCCAACTGCNGACTTATTTTTAATTATGATACTATCAATCTCTGAATTAAAATGAAATTTCACACCAAGATCAATTGCCAAATTATATAAAGAGTATGAGATATCAGATATGCCTTTTCTTGGCATGAAAACTCCGAGGTCGTGCTCTAAATGTTGAATAATTGACATTATTCCAGAGGTCAAATATGGGCTTGATCCATTATAAGTTGCGAATCTATTGAATAATTGGATTAATTTCTCGTCTTTAAAATATCTTTTATTTAAAGAGTTTAAACTGATAAATATATTTAATTTTAAAAAATTTAAAATTGCTTTTACTGAATCTAGTGATAAGTATGTTGAAATTTTATGTAGTGAATTTTCTAAAAATATTTTTTTTACGAGATTAAATTTTTTCTTCGAATTAAAAATGTATTCTTCAACCTTGTTTTCCTGTTTATTAAACTTATTATGAACTTCATGAATAAACTTTTGACTATCTGAATANGCATTAAAAATATGACCATCATCCCAAAAATATTTACANGCTATGTCAAGNNTATCNTACTTAAAATATTTNTNANTNTTTACNCCTGCATCTTCAAATATATCTTCNANAAGATTNGGCATTGTAAATAANTTTGGTCCAAAATCATGTCTAAAATTGNCNAGNTAAAAATCACTNAGTTTTCCCCCTACATTTTNNTTNTTTTCANANACNTCAACATTATATCCTTTAGACTTTANTCTNATTGANNNAGCAAGACCAGCAATTCCTGANCCAATNATTATNACCTTCTTTTTCANTTNNATTNTNTTAAGGATAAAATATTAGATCTNACAAATAGCTCNTCTGAATACCATTTATCTTTTCTAGCTTTNTTTATTATTTTTAAATGGTTTNTATCAGAGTANGCANAATCNNTCATNNNCTGCTCACTTTTCCAAATACTTATAGTTGCNTGNTCTATAATGGGAAGNTCACCTATNCCTTTGTAAAANTCNGCTCCATTATGACTTTTTATAGATNTAGCAGCTAAAGAAGTATTAANNANAAAATTNATTAGCTTNTTNAATNTTACTCTTGCTCTNGTNATNACNANNATNTTNCCNCCANTATATNAACTNGNATTTTTAAAAGGNTTTATNCCATTCCANNANCCNNNAAAANNGTANGGATCAATNTTAATTTCNANTCNNNTANANGATNTANTNNTNATNTCATTNATNATANTATTCTNATNNATNAATTTTNTTCTANAATGATCATTNTNCCANGANGNNATNATTACATANGATGAAAANTCNGGAATTAAACTAAAACCNTCNNTNGANCCAGTNCCNANAAGTTTNATAAACTTTANACCACTATCNNTTANNAAGNNTTTTATTGAATGTATAAGNACCCATNAGCTTAAACATCCAAANCTTATTTTTNNTAAAATAAAATTGATCNATNTAATANGTCAANTNNTNAGATTTAGGNANTGAAATATACAAAAAAACCCTACATATGNAGGGTTTTTTGTGGTACCACCAGGAATCGAACCAGGGACACAAGGATTTTCAGTCCTTTGCTCTACCAACTGAGCTATGGTACCAAAAAGCAAAGGCAAATATATTAATTTTAAATAAAGCTCTATTCAAATGTTTCTGTAATTTTATAAAAAAATGAAGTATGAACTTGGTGATTGATATAGGTAATTCGAGAGTTAAATTATTTTTATTTAAAAATGATAAAATAACTTTTCGTAGCATTTGTAATCATAACAAATTTATTAATACACTCCAGACTCTCCCATTTAAAGAAGAAATAATTAATGTTATCTCATCTACTGTTTCAACAAACTATGATGATATAATTGAAATAAACTTTAAAGATTCTAATTATTTTGTATTATCAAATAAAAATTTAAAACTACCTTTTCAAAACAACTACAAGACAATAAATTCATTAGGTCAAGATAGATTAGCTCTAGTTTCATCTGCAGTATTTAATTACCCTAATTCTAACACTTTAATTATAGATATTGGTACGTGTATAACCTATGATTTCGTAGATTGCAAAAACGTATATTATGGTGGTGCTATATCTCCTGGCATTAAATTAAGGTATTCAAGCTTAAATGAATATACTTCAAATCTTCCACTATTGGAATTCAAAGCAATTGATACATTAATTGGCACAAATACTGAAGATTCAATACATTCTGGTATATACAATGGTGTTGTTGCGGAAATAAATGATCATATTGAAAAGCTTTGTTCTAATTATACTGACCTAAACGTAGTTATAACTGGTGGATCCTCAAAGTTTTTGTTAAATAGGATAAAAAATGCAATATTTGCTGACCAAGATTTTCTTGCAATTGGTCTAAACTATATTATTAATTATAATGAGAACCTATAGAATCCATCTTTTAACCTTTATAATTATTTTTTTTAATTGCTATGCTTTTTCTCAAAATACTGGTTCACCATATTCTTTAAATGAATTAGGAGAAATTAATTTTCATGGAAACGTATCAAATATTACAATGGGTAGTGTTGATTCATTAATTGATTCACTTGAATTTAATATAAATAATCCCTCGTCGCTAGCAAAACTTCAACTTACAAATTATCATGTTGGAACATTTTATAAGTCTTCGTCCATATCAAATAATTTGAATACTGATAAATTTAACTCTGCGAATATTAATTATATTGCTATTGGTATACCAACAAAAAAATTTGGATTTGGTTTTGGGGTTCTACCTTATTCATCTGTAGGATTTAACTTGCAAACTTCTGATGATTATAATTCTGATTACANTCTAATTTCAAGATTATTTTCTGCTGAAGGCAATATAAATAGGGTATTTTTTTCCTTAGGTATGCCATTATTTAAATTCTTTTCTGTAGGAGGATCTTTAAATTATAATTTTGGAAAATTTTCTTATGAAAAATTTAATCAGTACGAAAATGTTAACTATGGTCTATACTCAAATAGTAGTTCAGAAATTACAGGTTTTAATTATATAATTTCTTCAAGCTTAATAATTCCATTAAAAAATGATCTAAAAGCTAGTTTTATATTTAATTACCATCCATCTTCTAAATTAAACTCTTATAATGTTGAATCCCTTTACACTTCGACATCTTCTGTCATAAACCTAGAAACACTTGGAGACTTCATTGATGTTGATCTTAGTTCAAGTGGCCTAGAGAATACTGATCTTATTATTTCTGACAGATCGATTTATTCTATTGGTTTGGAAAAGAAGAATAAATGGTTTTTTGGGCTTCAATATGAAGAAAAATTGTCTTCAAGCTTTGAAAATAAATTCTTAATTATAGATAATATTTCTTATCGTGACTCAAGAGTGTTTTCAATAGGAGCACATTATATTCCAGATGCCTCATCTTTAACTAGTTATTGGAAAAGAGTCAAATATAGATTTGGTATTAGAAATGAAGAAAAAAGTATTTTATTAAATAATTTGCCTGTAAATCAATTTAGTTTAAATTTGGGACTTGGTTTACCCCTTTCAGGGTTTTCGAAAGCTAATTTTGGCCTTGAGTTTGGTACTATTGAAGACGACAACAAATCTTTAAAAGAAAACTATTTTAGTATAAGATTAGGTTTATCGTTGAATGATATTTGGTTTATTAAAAGAAAGTTTAATTAACTCTTTTTTAAGATATAAAAGATTATATATAGTTAAATTTAAATATGAATCACTTAAAGGTTTTTAAAAGTTTAGTTTTTCTAGTTGTTACCTCCCAATCTTTCACCCAGCTAAGTTCTAACGAATGCATGGAGCAACTTTCAATATTTGCAGAATCTGCAAAGATCAAAAATTATGAAGCTGCTTATGAGCCATGGAAATCTGTCCTAGATAATTGTCCTAAACTAAACGTTGCCACTTATCAATTCGGAGAAAGAATTTTGAAAGATTTTATTTCAAAATCTTCTAGTGAAGAAAGCAAAGAAAAATATGTTAATGAACTAATCAACCTTTATGATGCATGGGCTGAAAATTTTCCTACTAGAAAAGGCATTAATCAAGTAGGTAAAATATTTAGTAGTAAAGGCCAAGCAATGTTAGATAATGGGATTAAAGATCAAGCTCTTATATATGAAACCTTTGAATATGCATATAATAATGACTCTTCAAGTTTCACAAATCCAAAATCCCTCGCATATTATTTTATAACTGCATATAATTTATATAAATCAGATTCTAAAATTACACTCGAAGATTTATTTGAGAAATATGAAGAGCTTACTGAAAAGTTCCAACTCTTGCAAATAAATATTTCAAGAAACTTAGATAAAATTCTTAATAAAGAAGAATCTGGTATTGCATTATCCTCATCTGAAGCTAGAAATAAAAAAATTTATAATACTAACACAAATGCAGTCGGATCTTATTTGAAATTATTAGACCAGACAATTGCAAAAGAAGCTACTTGTGATATTTTAATACCATTATATACCAAGAATTTTGAAGAAAATAAAAACAATTCACTTTGGATTAGAAGAGCAGCTGGCAGATTAGACGGTAAAGATTGTTCTGATAGCCCTCTTTTCGTAACTCTAGTAGAACAACTTCATAGCCTTGAGCCGTCTGCTGACTCAGCCTACTATCTTGGAATTTTAAATGATAAAAAAGGTAATTCAGAAGAAGCATTAAAATATTATCAAGAATCGGTTGCATTAGAATCAGATAATTATAAAAAGGCTAATATTTTATNTAAAATTGCAGTTAAGTCTAGAAATGCTGGTAGAAGAGTATCTGCTAGAGATTATGCTGAGCAAGCACTATCATATCAACCATCAATGGGTAAGGCTTACTTGTTAATTTCTAATTTATACGCAGACAGTGCCAACGGTTGTGGTGACTCTCAGTTTAACAAAAGAGCAGTTTTTTGGCTAGCTGCTCAAACAGCTAGAAAAGCTGGTAGAGTAGATGCATCTTTGAGGAAATTATCAGATAGAACAGCTGCTGCATTTGAAGGAAGAGCACCAACTAAAACAGATATATTTACAGAAGGTAATCAAGGTTCAACAATTACATTTCCTTGTTGGATAAGAAGGAGTATAAAGGTTCCAACCCTTTGATCAATGAACTATAAAAATCTTGTTGTTATTTCTTTATTACTATCATGTAATACAGATGTTGACTCTGCTTTAGAATCCAATTCCATATATAATAAAGTGCCTCTAAGCATTGCTCAAAACTTTTCTTTGATTTATTCAGATTCAACGATATTAAAGTCCTTGATTACAGGAGAAAAGCACTATGATTTTTCAAATGATGAACTAAATTATTCAGAGTTATATGATAACATAGAACTAATAATTTATGATGATAATAAAACTTCAAATATTAAATCAGATTATGCCATAATTTATAATTTACATAAGTTTATAGAGTTTAATGGAAATGTTAAGATTACTACAACTGATAATGAGATATTAGTTACAGATCAATTATATTATGATACTGAAAATAATTGGCTTTTCACTGAACAAAAATTTGAGTATGCTGATAATACAAATAAAATTATTGGAAATAGACTTGACTCCAACAGAGACTTTACTGATTTGATAACAGGAGAATTAAGAGGTTCAATAAACATAGTAGATTAATGAGAAACTATTTAATATCTGAGATAATTTATTGGGTGATAGCTGTAATATCTATATTTAGCGTTTTTGAAAATTGGAATATTGATAAAAATAGAGCATATATTTTTTTAGGATTCGCTATACTCTCTGTTTTTATGGCTTTGTTCAGAAGATATTTTAGAATTAAGTATTCTAAAAAAAAAGATAGATGATAATTTTATTTAGCCTTCTTTCTTCTGCATTTTTCTCAGGAATGGAAATTGCTTATGTTTCATCTAATAGAGTAAATCTTGAAATTGAAAAAAATCAATCAGGATTAATTCCAAAAATACTTTCTATAATTACACAGAATCCGTCAAGATTCATTGCTACAATGCTTATTGGAAATAATTTTGCTCTAGTTATCTATGGTATATTTATGGGGCAATTTATCTTTGATAATATGCCTTATATTAACCTTGCATCACTAAATGAATTATCAGCATTATTAATCCAAACTACTATATCTACTTTCGTGATTTTGATTGCTGCAGAATTCATTCCAAAAGTAATTTTTCAGATTTATTCAAATCTTTTTATGAAAATTTTTGCTGTTCCAGCTTATATTTTTTATCAGTTATTCTATCCNATNACTAGTTTAGTAACAATTATTTCTAGTTTTATTTTAAAAAGATTTTTTAAAGTAAATGACATATCATCAGAAAATTCATTTTCAAAATTAGAATTAGAAAATTATATAGAAAGTGAAATAGAAAATTCTAATGAAAATCTTGACACTGAAATCGAAATTTTTCAAAATGCTCTTGAATTATCAGAAATCAAAGCAAGGGATATTATGGTTCCAAGAGCAGAAGTTATAGCTATTGATGAATTAACGGACTTAAAAAAAGTTAAGGAGATTCTAATTCAAACAGGTCTCTCAAAAATTCCTGTATACAAAGATTCAATTGATAACATTATTGGTTACCTTCATTCTTTTGACTTCCTTAAAAAACCTGATAATTTAAAAGATTTCATTTTACCTATTGAGTTTATTCCAGAGCCAATGATAGTAAATGATGTTTTAAAACGATTAACTAGACAAAGAAAGAGCATTGCAGTGGTAATTGATGAATATGGTGGAACATCTGGAATAATTACTGTAGAGGATATAATTGAAGAGTTATTTGGTGAAATTGAGGATGAACATGATAATTATGATTATTATGAAAAAAAGATTTCAGAAAATTTATTTGAGTTTTCGGCAAGGTTAGAAATAGAATATTTAAACAAAATGCATAACCTTGATCTTCCAGAGAGTGAGTCATATGACACTTTGGGAGGACTAATTGTTTTTAATAAAGAAGAAATTCCTAATATTGATGATGAAATAATAATTGATAAATACTCAATTAAAATAACTGAAGCAACATCTTCCAAAATAGAAAAAGTACTCTTAAAAAAAATTCAATCAAAATAGTATTTTATAATACTTAATTGTATTTTCGAAAATTATTTGAAACTATGGCTATACTTGGACAGATAAGAAAAAGATCAATTTTTTTAATCCTAGTTATTGGGATGGCTCTTTTTGCATTTGTTATTTCAGGAGTTTTTACATCAAATGGAGGGTTTGGTTCAAATAAACCAATTGGTGAAATTAATGGGGAAGAAATTGACTTCGAAATATTTAACTCTATGGTTGAACAAACTCAAGCTGTTTATGGCTTAAATACTATAAAAGCAGTCAATTTAGCTTGGGAGCAAGGTTTACAAAATCAAATTTTAACTCAAGAACTTGAGAAATTAGGTATAGATGCGGGAAAGAATCAATTAGAGCAAATTATTTCTCAAGACCAATCTATTGCTTCAAACCCTATATTTCAAAATGAAANTGGCNTTTTTGATTTTAANCTTTTCTCAAATTATATTTCACAACTCAAATCGACCAATCCATCAATATATAATTCATGGAGGCTTCAGGAAGAAAATTTCATAACTGTTGCAAAACAAAAAATTTATTTTGATTTAATTAGGTCAAGTATTATCCAAACAAATATTGAATCAAAAATTCAATATCATTTAGAAAATGATAAGGTCAATCTTCAATATTTAAGGATTCCATATGAAAACATACCTGACTCTATTTTTAAAATTAAAGATTCTGAAATTTTATCTTATATGAAGAAAAACAAAGATGAGTATGAAATAAGTGAATCAAAAGAAATTGAATATATATATATTGAAGACACAGCCTCAGAACTTGATGTTAATAATATTATATCAAATCTTGAACAGCTCAGAGATGGATTCAATCAATTAAACAGGGTTACAAATAATGTTGATTATGTTGAAGGTTTCAAAGACACAAAAGATATATCAGAATTCATTGACATATACTCAGATATAAGTTGGGACTCAATATATGTAACAAGAGAAGATATAAAGAGTGATTACAATGATATACTTTTTGGATTAAACATAGGTCAGGTTTTTGGACCTTATAAGGATGGTAATTTTTACAAGATTTCTAGAATGGTTGGTAAAAAAAGAGAAGGGAATTTAAACAAAATTTTACTAGCAAATGTTGTAAAAGAGATTATACCTTCAAACGAGTCTTCAAATAATAATTACAGGAAAGCATCACAAGCTGAATTTGATGCTAATAATGATCTTCCTCTTAATCAAACTGATAATGCTCTTGCAATTAATAATTTTGAATCATTTGAGGAGTTTGATGAAGGTATTCCAGGAATTAATAATTCTAGACAAATTATTAAATGGTTATATGATAAAGGATCAAAGTTAGGTGATGTTAAAAGATTCGATTTAGCTGATGGATATCTTGTTGCAAAGATTATTCAGTTTAATAAAAAAAGATTAACTAATATTGATAATGTTAGAGATGAAATTTCTGAAATTATTTTAAATGATAAAAAATTTAGTTATTTAAAAAATAAATACAAATCTACCATTGATATTGAATCAATAGCAATTGAAAATAATATAGAGATAGAAAATGCATCTGCTGTTACTCAAAGTGACCCTATTTTAGTTGGAGCTGGTACTGAGCCATATATTATAGGTTCTTCGTTTTCTCTAATGGAAGATGAAATTTCTGAATTGCTAAAGGGAAATAATGGTATATATATAGTTAGATTAAAGTCAAAACAAACTGCTGAAGAGTTTAATTTAAGTCAAGATATAACCAATTCATCAATCGAAAGTGAACTAGAAAGAATGTCTTTATTAATCCCAGAGATTCTTGAATCCAACTCAGAAATTGTTGATAATAGAAGTCTCTATTATTAATTTAATATTACTTCATCAAACTCAAAAATAAAGTTAAATCCTTTATTCTTAAAATATTTTTTAGTTTCAGATTCATTGGATGATGCAAGGATAAAGTCTCCACCCCAGGCACCTAAACTTTTAATTTCACCATTAAAATCATTAAACAGTTTATCCTTAATTTTCTCTTTTGAGATTAATTTTGATATTATATTTTCATGTTCTCTTATAAGTTTATTGAATTCCGATTGATCTTTGCATATAATAATCCTTTTTGTAATTTCAGAAATCTCAGAAATACCAATTTTTGAATTTACCTTCTCTTTGAAATCTATTATTTCATCCAAGGAATTTTGTTTTTTATTTAGATAAACAAAATATAGTTTATCTTTAAAAGATGGGTTAAAATGAATTTTTTTAATTTCTTTCTTATCATCATATAATCTATATAGTAGCGAGCTATTTGACTCAGCACATGCAATATCATAACCACTTCCATTGAAGAATTTATCATTTAGCTCATATGGGTCAACTCCCGAAAGTTTTGAGATATTATTGATCAATGTTGATGAAGAGCCTAAACCCCAATTCTTATCAAATGTTAATTGAGTATTTATTGTTGAGCCATTTGATTTTAAAAAATTAGTTTCTTTTTCTCTGATGTAACTTATCAGCTCTTTTATAATTTTTGAAATTTCTTTTGATGAAGAATCTAAGATGTCTAGATTATCTTTATCCATTTCACACTTAAACCAAATCTCTTTATCATTATTATAGCTTGTCCAGTTGATTATATTAGAGTCATTGTCATTTATTTCTAAATACTGCCCATAAACTGTCGGTAATGCTAGAGATAATGCTCCATTAAGAACAAAATATTCACCTGTTATTAAAAGTTTACCATTACTGTAAAATTTCATATTTACTTATTGGATTTAATAAACTCAGAAACTGAGCTATTATTGATCTCTTTGTCTAAAAAATATTTCTTAGCTTTTTTAATCTGATCTTTGTTAGCCTTATTTTTAATCAGGAGGTTGATAAGATGCATTTTCATATGCCCTTGCTGAATGCCGGATGTGATTAATGATTTAACTGCGGCAAAATTTTGAGCTAGTCCAACAGATGCAATAATGCACATGAGATCTTTAGATGATGGATTATCTAAAATTTGTAATGAAAGTTTTACAAGTGGGTGTAGATCAGTGATTCCTCCAACTGTGCCAACAGATAAAGGAATTTTGAGGCTCAATCTAAATTTATTACCGGAGATTGAACATTCAGATAAACTCTGATATTTAGAGTTTGATGATGCATAAGCNTGTATACCAGCTTCTACTGCTCTAAAATCATTTCCTGTGGCAATTAAAATTGCATCTATTCCATTCATAATTCCTTTATTATGTGTGACAGCTCTACTTATATCAATCTTAGCAATGTCAAAGGCATATTTCATTTTTTCTGCAAACTCTTTAGGCTCTATATTTGCAATATCAACTAAATCATTAATATCACATTCTGCATAAGACTCAACAATACAATCAGGTGTATAATTTGATAATATTGACATTATTATGTTGATACTATAATTATTTTTTTTAAAGTACTCATCAGACAGCTCTTTTATTTTTTTTGACATTGATTCAAGACATGAATTAATAAAATTTGCACCCATTGAATCTGAAGTATTAAAATCAACAGATAATTGAAAATAGNTTTTTAGTTCATCTGTTTTATCAATTAGTTGAATAGAAGANATTCCACCACCTCTTTTTTTCATATTCTTTGCAATGATATCTGTAGATTTTAGGATTTCTTTTTTATTAATTTTAATAAATTCTTCAAGAATATTTTTATCACCATCAAAAGAAAAATGTATTTGCCCCTTTTTTGTAAAGCTCTTAACTTCGGTTTTAAATCCTCCTTTATCAAACCAAAATTTAGCTGCATTAGATAAAGCTGCAACAACGGAGCTTTCTTCTGTTACTAGAGGTATAGTATAAATTTTATCATTAATTAAAAAATTTGGGGAAACAGAATATGGAAGATAAAAATTAGAGATACTATTTTCAGAAAATGAATCATGTATTGCCTGAATATCCTTGTNAGAATTTAAATATTTATCAAGTATTAATTTAACTTGATGTGAATTATCAAGAATATTTTTATTTAACCAATCAATCTTTTCAACCCTTGAAAGTTTTGAAAAACCAATTATTTTATTTGGCATAATTTTCTTTTCTTTATGTAAATATAAGTGAAAACAAACTCAATATAATTTAAGCCATCATTCAATGAATAATATTAATCTATTTAATGGAGACGAAATAAATCAGAAAACAATTCTTGGTCATCCGTCTGGTCTTTTTACACTTTTTTTTACAGAAATGTGGGAAAGGTTTTCATATTATGGAATGAGGGCAATCTTAGTNTTATTCCTAATCTCTTCAATAGATAATGAAGGCTGGGGTTGGGANAGGNCTGAGGCTTTGGAATTATATGCATTATATACTGGACTTGTCTATGTTACACCAATTTTTGGCGGATTAATTGCAGATAGATTAATTGGATATAGGAAATCTATCGTTGCTGGAGCATTTTTGATGACCCTTGGACATGCAGCTATGGCTCTTGAGGTTTTCTATGACTTCTATCTATACATTGGATTAGCTTTACTGATATTAGGTAACGGTCTTTTTAAACCAAATATTAGCTCAATAGTTGGTCAAATGTATAAAGATGAAGGTAAACTCAAGGATGGAGCATATACAATTTTCTATATGGGAATNAATGCTGGAGCCTTTCTTGGAATACTTCTATGTGGTTACATAGGTGAAAATGTAAATTGGCATTATGGATTTGGATTGGCTGGAATTTTTATGTTATTTGGAATGCTCCAATTTCATTTCGGTCAAAACATATTTGGTGATGTTGGCTTGAGACCAAAAGAATCAAAAAATATTGAAGAAAAAGATAATAATGTTCAGACCTCAAGAAAAGTTACTATCGATAGGCTTCTTGTAATAGTAATTCTTTCATTTGTAACTATATTTTTTTGGTGGGGGTTTGAACAAGCAGGAGGAAGTATGACAATCTTTGCAAGTGATTATACAGCAAGAGGCCTGGAGGGTACAGGCGCTCTAATATTTAAAATTGTTAATACACTCTTAACTATTGTCCCAATGATTATTTTAACAATAATTCTTTATCTACTTTTTAAAAATACTTTTGAAAAGTACGCAGTTTCAAATATTTTTCTAGCTTCGAGTTTTGTTATTATTTGGGGAATAGTGATTTGGATGTTATCGAGAGAGTTTCTTGAGGATGCAACAGAAGTGCCTGCCTCTTGGTTTGCAATATTAAATTCTTTTTTTATAATTGTTTTTGCACCAATTTTTTCTAAAATATGGCAATCAAAATATAATCCAACTGGACCAATAAANTTTGGCTTAGGTTTAATTTTAATGGCAACNGGGTTTGCAATTTTATCTTANGGATCTATTGATATCCCTCTTGGAGCTTCTAAAGCTTCTCAAAGTATGNTATTCCTAATTTTAGCTTATTTATTTCATACACTNGGNGAGTTATGTGTTTCTCCAGTAGGGTTATCTTATGTAAGTAAATTAGCTCCAAAAAAAATTGTTGGATTTATGTTTGCTATTTGGCTTCTATCTAGTGCAATAGCCAATTTTTTTGCTGGAATAACTGGTAGTTATATCGATCCTATTGTTGAAGACTATGGAATGGCAGTCTTCTTTTTAATTTTTGCAATTATACCTACTATTGTAGGTTTGTTAATGATTTTTTCAAACAAAAAAATTGTTAGAATGATGCATGGGATTAACTAAATATTGATGAAGCAATTTTCTTAGTTGTATCTTTAACAGACAATAGATCATATATTTTAGAATACTCTTGAATAATTTTTAATCTTTTTTCTTCTTTGCAAAGTTCATTAAATTCATAACTAAGATTCTGCTTGTTGAGATTATCTTGAATAAGTTCTTTAATAATATCCTTTTCTAATATAATATTGACTAAAGATATGTGTCTAATTTTAACAAATAATTTGCCTATTAAGAAACTAACAAAACTTGTTTTATAGCATACCAATTGAGGTACCTTAAAAAGAGAGCACTCTAACGAAGCTGTACCACTCGTAACAATAGCTGCAAAAGAATTAGTTAATAGGTCATATGTTTTATTATATATGATAAATAAATTAGAATATGCTGTTAGATTATATAACTTAGGATCAACATTATTGACACCCGCAATTACAAAATTATAATTAGGATAATCACTGATTATTGATAAAAAAATTGGCAACATAGTTTTAATTTCCTGAGTTCTACTACCTGGTAAAAATGCTATAACTGGTTTATTATTAGGGATATTATTTTCACTCAAAAAGCTATTATTTGATCTTATGTGAACTAATAGCCTCTATTAAAGGATGCCCAAAATAAAATGTATCCATGTTATGCTTTTCATTATAGTATTTCTTTTCAAATGGAAAAATAACATATAGCTTATCCACACTTCTTTTAATCTTTTTTATACGACCTTCCTTCCAGGCCCATATTTGAGGGCTTATATAAAAGTAGTTATTGAACCCTTTTTTTTTAGCCCAATCACAAATTCTTAGATTAAAGCCAGGATAATCAATATAAATTATTTTGTCAGGATTAAATGCAAGTATATCTTTTTTGCAGAAACTAATATTACTAAAGATTTTATCAAGATTCTTAATTACTTCATAAAATCCCATAAATGCAAGTTCACTAATATGTTTTACATTAGTTCCTCCACTTAAAATCATTTTATCTCCACCCCAAAATCTAATTTCAGCATTTTTGTCTAGCGATTTTATCTCAGTGATTAAACGAGAACCATATAAATCTCCTGACGCTTCTCCAGCAATTATATAATATTTCATTTAAAATCCCATTCATTTAGACCCTGAATAGCATGGTGAGCAGTTAAATCAAATTCAACTGGTACAATTGAAATATAATTATTCTTAAGAGCCCATTCATCTGTATCTTCTCCTTGATCTTTATTAACAAACTTTCCAGTTAACCAGTAATATTCTTGCCCAAGAGGATTTTTTCTCTTATCAAATTCTTCAACCCAATATGCCTTTGCTTGTCGACAAATTTTAACACCTTTAATATCAGATTTCTTTACTGCAGGTATATTAACATTTAAAACAACTCCTTTTGGAATTCCGTTATTTAAAGCATTTAAGGTAATCTTTCTAATAAAATCTTTAGATTGACTAAAGTCTGCATTCCAACTGTAATCTAAAAGAGAAAAACCTACAGCAGGAACTCCTTCAATTCCAGCTTCAATTGCAGCACTCATTGTTCCAGAATAAATTACATTAATTGAAGAGTTGGAGCCATGATTAATACCAGATACACATAAATCAGGTTTTCTAGGCATTAATTCATTAATGGCCAATTTTACGCAATCAGCAGGTGTTCCAGAGCAACTATACTCAATAGTTTCAGAATTTTTTGGGGTAATTTTAGAAGAATGTAATGTTGAATTTATTGTTATGGCATGTCCCATTCCAGATTGCGGACTATCTGGAGCTACAACAATAACGTCACCTATATCCTTAATTACAGATATTAAAGTTCTTATTCCGGGGGCATTTATTCCATCATCATTTGTAACTAAAATAAGTGGCCTTTTCATTAATAATTATTTCATGTAAATATATGAAAACGTTTTACTCTTTTAACTTTAACATAAACTTTGCTGTTATAAGGCTTACCTTAAATTTTTTTAAATTAATTTAGTATTATGATTTTAAGGATATTCGGGTTTGTTGTATCAGGTATAATTTCACTTGTAATTTATTTCGAAGTCTCAAACTTTAAATTTTCAAGTGACGAACCAAATAAAGATAGATTATTAGTTGATCTTGTTTCTTATGTTTTGGATAAACTGCATTATGATCCTAAAATAATCAATGATGATTTTTCAATAAAAGTATATGATGAATTTATTGAAGCTATAGATTCTCAAAAAAGGTTTTTGCTTGAGTCTGATATTGAGATGTTGTCAAAGTATAGACTTCTTATAGATGACCAGATAAATTCTTCTGATATAACATTTTTTAACACTGCCTACGAAGCATTAATAAATAGAATCTCTGAAGTTGAAGAATTTTATGAGGAAATCCTTGATGAACCCTTCAACTTCAATATTGATGAAGAAATTAGTCTTGACTATGAAAATTTAAACTATGCAACAAATCTTAATGATTTAAAAAATCTTTGGAGGAAAAGATTAAAGTTATCTGCTCTTGATGCATATGCTGCAAAAAAAGAAATAAGTGATGACAAAAGTGCTTCAGAAAAAAGCCAAATCAAAACAGACGAAGAAATTGAAAATGAGTCTAGATCTTCTATTAAAGATAACCTTAAAGATTTTTTCCAATTTAATAGTGAACTAGAAAGATCTGATTGGTTCTCGATTTATCTCAACTCTATTGTTAATCAATATGATCCACATACTACTTATTTAGCACCTGAGGCTAAGGAGGTTTTTGATCAAAATATTTCTGGAAAGTTTCAAGGAATTGGTGCAAGATTGTCAAAAACTAAACAACAAGTTGAAATCGTAGAGATAATTATTGGTGGTCCGGTTTGGAGAGATAACTTATTAAACGTTGGTGATATAATAATCTCTGTAGCTCAGTCAGAGGATGAAGAACCAACCGAAATATCTTTGATGAAATTATCTGATGCAACTGATCTAATAAAAGGTGAAAAAGGAACAAAAGTTTATTTAACTGTTAAAAGAGTTGATGGTGGAGTAGAACAGGTAGTTGTTACCAGAGACGTTGTTGAACTTGAAGAAACTTATGCAAAATCCTCAATAATAAATGATGATATATCAAAATATGGTCTAATTAATCTGCCTAGATTTTATGTAGATTTTGATGACTATGGTGAGAGAAATGCTGCTAACGATTTAAAAAAAGAAATAATAAACCTTAGATCCAAGGGTATAAGCGGGCTGATTTTAGATCTTAGAAACAATGGAGGTGGTTCTCTTAAAACTGTAGTTGACATTACAGGGTTTTTTATTGAAAAAGGTCCAGTTGTCCAGGTAAAAAGCATTGGCGGAAGAAAAGAGATTCTAAGAGATAATGATCCTTCCATATTATGGGACGGTCCACTTGTAGTATTAGTCAACGAATTTTCTGCCTCTGCCTCTGAAATTCTTGCTGCAGCTCTTCAAGATTATAATAGAGCTGTTATTTTAGGGAGTAAACAAACCTATGGAAAAGGAACTGTTCAGAATATTGTTGATTTAAACAATGTTATTTCAGGAAATACCTATGGAGATTTAGGGTCCCTTAAAATTACAACTGATAAATTTTATAGGGTTAACGGTGGATCTACTCAGCTTGAAGGAGTAAAGAGTGATATAATATTTCCCAATAGATACTCCTACATAGATATAGGAGAAAAAGACTTGGAAAATCCACTAAGTTGGGATAAAATTGATCCAGCTAGGTATAATAATTCAGGCAAGATATTTAATTATTCACAGGTTATTTCTGATAGTAAAGATAGAATTAATGATAATGAGTATTTTGCTATAATTGATGAACACGCATCCTGGATTAAATCTCAACAAGATGATAAGATAGTCTCTCTAGATTATCTCACCTATAAAGACGATTTGAAAATTTCAAAATCTCAGAACGATAAATTAAAACGTATTGAAGAATTTGAATCACCGTATATGTTTCAATGGAATAATACTAATGACAAAGAAGATAACTCATACAATGATGATATAAAAGAAAAAAGAGATAGATGGATTGAGTCTCTGAAAAAAGATATTTATGTCAATGAAGCTATGAATCTCCTAAGGGATCTATCTTCAATAAAGTCAAATGAAATTTTGTCTCAAATAAATATTGACTAACTTTCTTTTAATCTACTCGAGTCAAAATTTATATAAACAAAAAACATTACGCTAAATATTAATAAGCTTGATCCACCATAACTTATAAATGGAAGTGGGATACCAATGGATGGAATTAATCCAATTGACATACCAACATTTAGAAAAAAGTGAAAAAATACTAAGCTTGCAAAACAATAAGAATAAATACGTCTAAAATGGTTTGGTTGTTTATCTGCCCTAGTAATAATTCGAATTATTAGAAATGAAAAAATTACAATAGTAGTGACGGTTCCAATAAACCCCCATTCTTCTCCAATTGTACTAAAAATAAAATCAGTATGTTGTCTTGGAACAAAATTTCCTTTAGTTTGAGTTCCTTCTAAAAAACCAGTACCGAAAAACCCACCGTTATTTAATGCAATTTTAGATTGATTGATATTATATCCAATTCCACTAGTATCTATCTCTTTTCCAAGAACTAAATTTATTCTATCTCTATGTCTCTGCTCCAATACATTCTCAAATAAATAATTAGTTGAGAAGGAAATAGAAATTAATATGAAAAATGAAAATATATATTTAAGTAATGAAACTTTAGTTTTTTTATTTCTTAAATAAATCAAATACGTCAAAAAAATTATTGTTAGTATAGCTAAGCTTACAAAGAAATTGAATTTCAATGTTAGCAATAAAGTTGAAATAATATATAATCCAAAATAAAAATAATTAAGATTTAATCCTTCACGAATAACTGGAAAAATAAAGGCTAAAAAAATTAATGCTGAGCCAGGGTCAGGTTGAATTGTAGTTAAAATTAGAGGTACTAATATAATTATCAATACAATTAATATATCTCTATTTTTCTTTAAATCTGTCTGAATAATACTTAAAAATTTTGATAAAAATAAAGCTGTCCCGAATTTTGCAAGTTCACTAGGTTGCAAGCTTATTGGTCCAATCGCATACCATGATCTTGCTCCACCTCTTTCAACACCAAAAACAAATAGACCAAGCAAAAGTATTATTGACAAAAAATAAAATATGGATGCAGAATTATCAAAAAACTTATTTCTTGTAAAAAGTATAAATATAAATACAACAATAGATAGAAAAAAAAATATGACTTGCTTTCCAACTATAGAGCTTAAATCTAGCAAACTTACAGAAGTCCCATTAAAACTAGAAGAATAAATATTAATTATACCAAATGATACCAGACCAATATAAAGAGCAATTGAAACTAAATCATACTTTAATATTCGTAGTTTATTCATTTATTGTAAAATTTTGAAATTTATATGGCTTTTCATACTCAGCTAAAAGGCTACCATTTATCATTCTAGTCTCTAGCCATTTTCTTTCAACATTTCCGGTTAAATATTTTTCTATAATAAGGCTGGCAATTGGAGCAGCCCATCTACTTCCCCAATATCCATTTTCAACAAAAACTGAAACAACAATTTTTGGATCCTCTGCAGGTGCAAAAGCTATAAAAGTTGAATGATCAGTTAGTTGTTTTTTTTCTCCTTCAATTAATATAAAGTTTTCTACAGTTCCAGTTTTTCCGGCTATATTAATATTTTTAATTTTAGCAATTCTTGCCGTACCTCTCTCCACAACATCAACCATACCATTAATTACTACCTCAAAGTTTTCTTTATCAATAGATGTTAGATTTTTTTCNAAACTAATATTTGNNTGATTATTAATTTTTTTNACAAAGTGNGGTTTATAANAAAATCCNCGATTTGCAATAGCAGATGCAAAGTTNGCCATTTGAATAGGAGTTGTCAAAATTTCACCTTGACCAATAGAATTTGAAATTGTTGTTGAGGCACTCCATCGATTATTCCCATAAAATCTATTATAATAGTTAGACTCTGGAATAAAACCTTTTTTACCGATAGATAAATCATATCCAAGATAATCTCCAAGGCCAAAACTCTTAATATGCTTACTCCAACTATCTAAACCTAGGCTTGGTGAATCATACTTATCAATTATCATTTTGTAAGTTTTGGCAAAATATGTATTNCANGAGTTATAAATACCNTTTCTTANATTACTAATTGTNCCNAATTNNTTATGACAAGCCATAAANGCNTTCCTNGCGTAATAATGNCCTGCNTTGCATGTAAANGTAGTNNTTTCATCAATTACCCCCTCTTGTAGTCCAATTAACGCATTAAGTATTTTCATTGGAGATCCAGGCGAGTATTGAGCTTGCAAGGCTCTGTCGAATAATGGCTTATTTATTGTATCGTTTAGTAAGCTTTGAAAATTGACACTTCTNTCTTGNCCTATAAATTGATTAGACTGGTATGTTGGAGCACTAACTAATGTAAGTACCTNTCCAGAAGATGGCTCAATTGCAACAATTCCTCCTTTCTTATTTTTTAATAAACTTTCAGCATATTCTTGAAGCTTAATATCAATAGTTAAAGTAATATTATCAGCCTTTTTTGGCGGTATATCATTTTTTGAATCATTATACGGGCCTATAATTCTATTAAATCTATCTTTCTGAAAATATCTCTTACCTTTTACCCCTCTTAATTTATCTTCATAGTAACTCTCAATGCCCTGCTTACCGATCATCTCTCCTTTCTCATAATATGGATTAGAGATTATATCATTTTGATCAACTTCACCTGTATAACCGATTACATTACTAGCAAAAGGTCTTATGTAATCTCTTACAGAATTTTTTCTAAGATAAAATCCATCAAATAGCCATATTTTCTCTTGTAAATAAGCATTTTTTTCTTTTGAAATTTGAGATTGTATAACAGAAGGTAGTTTTGTTGAATATTTTCTTGCAGATGATATTCTTTTAGATAATTCATTTTGTTCAATCCCAATTAAATTTGATAGTTGAACTGTATCAAATTCAACTGTATTTTCAGGTATAACAATCAACTCATACATTGGTTGATTCGCTACTAATAATTCACCGTTTCTATCAAAAATTAATCCCCTTTCTGGGTATACTGAAATTTCTTGTATTGCAAAATCTCTATCAAACGAATCTCCAGAAAGCTGAAGAGAGGCAAGCTGAATAACAAAAATTAAAGAGCTAATGACAGTAATCCAAATTAAGAGATTCTTTCTTATCATTTCTATCTATCGAAAATTAACTTAGAGATAATCCAAATAATTATAAAGTTAACAATTGAATTAATAAGAGTATATAAAAATATAGTTAATGTAAACTCGAATTTAAAAAAGATTAAAGAAAAATAAATTAATGAATGTATAAATATGATAAGAAAGAAATATGTTAATCTATTTGATAGTCTTGTACCCCTAACCATTGCTAGTGGTAAAATAGAGTTTACTCCAAATGAATATTTCTCTATTTTTTCTCTCAAATAACATACTGTAGTTGAGGCTAGAGTATGAGCACCATAGGTTTGCAATGATAAATCAACTATTAATCCAACTAAAAATCCAAATAGTATTAAATATGTTTTATCATATGTTGTTTTATAAAGGATGAATAAAGAAACATATATAAATGCACTTACAGTTCCAAAAAGATTCATATGGTTAAAAATCAATAATTGAGATAAGATAATTACTAATGAAATAATTAAATCTTTAACTAATTCTCTATTCATTTAATAAGGATTTAATTTCATCATTATCGGTTCTCTGTAATATGTAAAGATTAGAAAGTGAAGAGAAGTCACTGAAAATAGATACATCGATAGAATAATATCCCTCGAGTGACGTGTTATTATAATCTTCTATTCTTCCAATCGGTATTCCTTTAGGAAAATAAAATGACATACCCCCGGTTATAATTGTATCTCCAAGTTTAATTGAACTACTTAGAGGAATATCATTAAGTTGAACAATTCTAGGATCTAAACCATTCCAACTTATTGATCCTATAGTAGAGGTGTTCTTCAAAATAGCATTTATTTTTAGATCTGTATTAAGTAATGAAACAATTGAGGAGTAATTATCTGTTATATTTTTTATAATTCCAACAACCCCTTTTGAAGATATAACTCCCATTTCTTTAGTTATTCCATTAAGCTCTCCTTTATTGATTACTATAATATTTTTACTCTTGTTAATTGAGTTCAATATCACCTTTGCACTTATGGTTTTGTCAATTTTATTTTCTGAAACATCTCTTGTATCAGACTTATCAATAAATTGAGATTCATTTTTTTTTAATTCTAGGTTTTCTTCAATTAACTTATTGTTCTCTTGCCTAAGATTAAAATAAGAATTTATGTATGAGTAAATACTAGAAGTTGAACCTGAAATAAATGTTCCAACTTTTCCAATTCCAGAGTAGTGAACTGAACTATTGTTGTATAAATAATTGAAAGTGACAAATGAAAGGAAAAGATATATAATTAAGTTCCTATTTTTAATTATGGAATTAATTATTGATTGCATTAAAAAATTACTTAATTAGAACTGATTTGAATTTATCTAAATTCTTCAGGGCAATTCCTGTTCCTCTAACAACTGCTTGAAGTGGATCTTCAGCAATATAAACAGGTAGATCAGTTTTTTTTGACAATCTTTCATCTAAGCCTCTAAGAAGTGCTCCTCCTCCAGCTAAGTATATTCCTGTATTATAAATATCTGCTGCAAGTTCTGGGGGTGTTTGAGATAGAGTCTCCATGATTGAGTCCTCAATTCTAATTACAGATTTGTCAATTGCCTTTGCAACTTCTATATATGAAATTACCTTTTCCTTAGGTTTACCAGATAAAAGATCCCTTCCTTGTACATGCATATCTTCAGGGGAATCATCTAAACTTTCAGTAACAGATCCTACTTCAATTTTTATTTTTTCTGCTGTCCTATCACCTACATACAAATTATGTTTGGTCCTCATGTAGTATACTATATCATTGGTAAGCATATCACCAGCTACTTTCAAAGACTTTTCACAAACAATACCTGATAGTGCTATAACAGCAATTTCAGTTGTTCCACCTCCAATGTCTACAACCATGTTGCCTTTGGGTTTTACTATATCAATTCCAATACCAATAGCTGCTGCCATTGGTTCATGAATCAAGTAAACTTCTTTACCATTCACTCTTTCTGCAGATTCTTTTACAGCTCTCATCTCAACTTCTGTAATCCCTGAAGGAATACAAATTACCATTGTCAAAGAAGGTGAAAACCATCTTTTTTTAAGAGTTGGAATACTTCTAATCAACTCACTAATCATTTTTTCTGATGCCTCAAAATCAGCAATAACTCCATCTTTTAGAGGTCTAATTGTTTTGATATTTTCGTGAGTTTTTCCTTGCATAAATTTTGCTTCCTCACCAATAGCTATTATTTTTTTTGTTGACCTATCCATTGCAACAATAGATGGACTATTAATTACAACTTTATCATTATGAATTATTAAAGTGTTTGCAGTACCAAGATCAATTGCTATTTCTTCTGTGAAAAATCCCATAATAGTTTGCAAAGTTAGTTAAATAATACCAATTAATGTCTAAAATGTCTTATTCCTGAAAAAACCATAGACATCCCATTTTTATTACAAAAATCGATTGAATCCTGATCTTTAATTGAACCTCCTGGTTGAACAATTGAGTTTATATTATTTGCATGAGATATTTCAACACAATCTGAAAAAGGAAAAAATGCATCACTTGCCAAACAAGATTCATTTAGATCAAAACCAAATTTTTTAGACTTTTGAATTGCTTGATTTAATGCGTCTATTCTTGATACTTGTCCCATTCCTGATCCGATTAATTGTTTATTTTTTACTATTGCTATACAATTGGACTTTGTATGTTTCACTATAATAGATGCTAATACAAGATCATCAGATTTTGTAGAATTTGGTGATATTTTTGTAACAACTTTAAAATCATCAAATTTTTCAATTTTATCATCTATATCTTGTTCAAGTATACCATTAAGACAAGACCGAGTTTGGTGTTTATTTATTGGATAAGATTTTAATTTTATAATTATTCTATTCTTTTTAGATTTTAATAAATCCAATGCATTCTCACTAAAATTTGGTGCAATTAAAACTTCAAAGAATAGTTTATTAATTTCCTCAGCAACTTTTATATCAATAGCTTGGTTAGAAGTTAAAATTCCGCCAAAAGCAGATACATTATCACAAGATAGGGCATCTAAATAGGCATCTAATAAATTATCCCTAACAGCAACACCACATGGATTGTTATGCTTATGTATTAGAAATACTGATTTTTTGGTTTCCAAGTCTTTAAGAAGTCCTATTGCTGAATCTATATCCAAAAGATTATTGTATGAAATATCTTTACCATGAATTTGTTCAAATATTTTATCAATTTGCCCAATAAATCTACCATTTTGATGAGGGTTTTCTCCATATCTTAACTCTTTTACAGCATCCTTATCAGAATTTGTATTAATATTCTTGTTATTTAAATAAGATGAAATCTTATAGTCATAATCTGAGCTTTTTTGAAATGCTTCAAATGCTAGTCTCTTTCTATATTCTATATCTGTCTTACAATCATTCTTTAAAATATTAATCAATTCATCGTATTGATATTTAGATGATATACAAGCAACATTTTCATAATTTTTTGCTGCAGCTCTAATAAGAGAAATCCCCCCTATATCAATCTTTTCAATTATATCCTCATGATTATTTGAATTCTTGAGAGTCTCTTCAAAAGGATACAGATCAACTACAACAAGATCTATATCAGGAATTTCATATTTTTTTGATTCATCAATGTCAGACTTTGAATTAGTTTTTAATATTCCACCAAATATTTTTGGGTGAAGAGTTTTTACTCTTCCATTTAAAATAGATGGGTAAGTTGTTAAGTGCTCTACTTTTTCAAGCTTAATACCTAAACTATTTATATATTCATACGTTCCTCCAGTAGAATATATTTTAACATTATTGTCTATAAGAATTTGACACAAATGTTCAATTTTATCTTTGTTAAAAACAGAAATTAGTGCTGAAGAAATCTTTTTCATANNAAGAAAACAAAAGTACAAAAAAAACCTGCTGAAAAGCAGGTTTTTATATTTGTGATTAATCTAATTACATCATGCCTGGCATTCCTCCTCCACCCATTGGTGGCATTGGCGCAGGGTTNTCTTCTTTGATGTCTACTAATGCNCATTCTGTAGTTAANATCATTCCAGCTACAGATGCTGCATTTTCAAGAGCNACTCTTGTCACTTTTTTAGGATCGATTATACCTTCTTTTAACATATCAACATATTTACCCTCTTTTGCATTATATCCAAAGTTTTTATCTCCAACAAGAACTTTTGATACAACCACTGATCCTTCTCCTCCAGAATTTTCAACAATTGTTCTAAGAGGAGTTTCGATTGCTTTATTTACAATCTGGATACCTGTTGCTTCGTCAGCATTTGATGATTTTAACTTTTCCAATTCATTTTTTGAATTTAGAAGAGCAACACCACCACCTGCTACAATTCCCTCCTCAATAGCAGCTCTAGTAGCATGAAGTGCATCATCAACTCTATCTTTTTTCTCTTTCATCTCGACCTCTGATGGAGCACCAACATAAAGAACTGCAACACCACCAGCTAGTTTTGCTAGCCTTTCTTGAAGCTTTTCTTTATCATAATCTGAAGTTGTAGTTTCAATTTGAGCTTTAATTTGGCCCACTCGAGATTTTATATCTTTTTTATTTCCAGATCCATTAACTATAGTAGTGTTGTCCTTGTCAATTGTAACCTTTTCCGCAGTTCCAAGCATATCTATGGTTGTATTTTCAAGAGTAAAGCCTCTTTCTTCAGATATAACAGTACCACCAGTTAAAATAGCAATATCTTCAAGCATTGCTTTCCTTCTGTCTCCAAACCCAGGGGCTTTAACAGCTGCAATTTTCAAAGATCCTCTTAATTTATTTACTACTAAAGTAGCTAATGCTTCTCCATCAATATCCTCTGCGATTATCAAAAGAGGTTTACCTGATTGGGCTACTGGCTCAAGAATAGGAAGTAAATCTTTCATAACTGATATTTTCTTATCTGTTATAAGAATTTGGGGAGTATCCAAATCTGCCTCCATCTTCTCTGAATCAGTAACAAAATATGGGGAAATGTATCCTCTATCAAATTGCATACCTTCAACTACGTCAACATATGTATCAGTTCCTTTAGCTTCTTCTACAGTAATTACTCCTTCTTTACCAACTTTTTCAAATGCTTCAGTAATTAATTTACCAATAGTTTCGTCATTATTAGCTGAGATACTCGCAACCTGAAGAATCTTTTCTGATGCACTTCCAATTTCGACTGATTGTTTCTGTAGAGCATTAACAACAGAAAAAACAGCTTTATCAATACCCCTTTTTAAATCCATTGGATTTGCTCCTGCTGCTACGTTTTTTAGCCCTTCTGTAACAATAGACTGAGCAAGGATTGTAGCAGTGGTAGTACCATCACCAGCTAGGTCATTTGTTTTAGATGCTACTTCTTTTACCATNTGNGCNCCCATGTTTTCNAGATTATCTTTAAGTTCAATCTCTTTAGCAACAGTAACTCCATCTTTAGTTACTTGAGGAGCACCAAAAGATTTTCCAATAATTACATTTCTTCCTTTTGGACCTAATGTAACTTTGACAGCATTAGCAAGAGCATCTACTCCACGCTTTATACCATCACGTGCTTCTATATCAAATTCAATTTTTTTTGCCATTTTTATTTAAGTTTAGTTATACAATTGCNAGAATATCACTTTCTTTCATTATTAAATAATCAACACCATCGTGTTGAAGCTCAGTTCCAGCATATTTTCCATAAAGAACAATATCACCAGCTTTTAAAGTTACTGGGTTATCTTTTGTTCCAGGACCAGCTGCAACAATTTTTCCTCTTTGAGGCTTCTCTTTAGCAGTATCTGGAATAATAATCCCAGATGATGTAGTTGTTTCAGCTTCTGAAGGTTGAACTAAAACTCTATCTGCAAGTGGTTTAATATTAATTTTACTCATATTTTTTATTTTAAGATTTTCATAAACTGTGCCATATTATTTTAAATACATGAAAAAGTATTTTTCATGACATCGTGGCACTAATCATCTAAGGTTTCAGTGGGAATTTCAGGAATGCTTTGTTCTGGAATTTCTGGTATGGTTTGCTCAGGAATCGAATCATCAATTAGAATTGAATCAGAATTATCTGAATCATTCATTAGTGTTACGTTTGAGATAAGAATCAAAACAAGAATAATTACAGCAAGAGCCCATGTGCTTTTATCAAGAAAATCTGTGGTGCTTTTTACACCACCAATTTGTTGTTGCCCTCCACCAAAAGTAGAGGATAGACCTCCTCCTTTAGGGTTTTGAACCATGATCACAAGTATTAATAAAACACAAACAAATAAAATCAGCGATACTAATATCCAAAAGGTTCCCATGATTAATTATTATTTTTTTTTAAGTTTTTTATCTTTTCAATTTGGTCTGCAAAGAAACTACTTTTTTTTGGATATTTCAAGCTTAATATATTATAAGCTTTTATCGCTTTATTATATTTTTTTTGATCAATATAAATTTTAGCGAGTGTCTCAGTAATTAGGTCATCTTTAATCTTTGATTCAGGTAAAATTTCTGGATCAGGCTTATATTCCATTTTTATATTAATTTTTGGAGAATTCTTTATGAATTTATCAATTAAATCAATCTTGTAATCTAAATTTGATTCACTTTCATTTATTACATCAAACCAATCTAAAAAAGAATATTTTTCAATTTTATCAACCTTATTATTAATTTTATTTTCTTCCTTTTCATATATCCATTTCCTTAGTATAGACCTATTACGTGTTAAGATAGCTGTCTTAGGAAGTATCTCGCTAAATGAGTTTTTTCTCTGAACTTTAAGTGACTTTAAATAATAAGCTGATGCAGTTTGAAAGAATGGATATGCATTTAATATTTCTTTTAAAACTGAAGATGTTACTTTATCCGATGGATCAAATTCTTTTAAAATTTTTGAGAAGGAGTCTTTGGTTTTATTTACCATTTTGCCAATGTTTCATTAAGGATATCTTGAGTAATTCTTTCAAAAATTTCTTCAAGCGCAGCACCCTTTACATCAAATACTTGAAGATTACCTGGGAAGTCATAGTAGAATGAGAATCTTTTTTCTATGTTGTCCTCTTCATTTAAAACATTTTCATAACTAACCATAACAGCCATTGTTAATCTATTCTGAGCTGCTTTAATCTCAGCAGTAGCTGCCATAGGAGTAACACTAAACTCAACAATTTCACCACTATATATGATATCACCTCCTTCATTGACAAGGTTCAGACTAGTCTGATTAACAATCAAGTCTTGTAATGCAATAGTAAATTCTCTGTCCAGACCAGGTTCAATTGTAGATCCAGGCCTACCACCAGCAGCATTTTCAAAATAATTAACCTGAAAAGTTTCAACACCTGATGGAATTGATGAACCAGTAAAGCTGTAGATTCCACATGAGAAACTTATTAATGAAAAACTAAAAAGTAAAAAATATCTTTTAAAATTCTGAAACATCTCCTAGGTTATGTTGTTTAATTTTTCTGTATAATGTTCTCTCAGATATACCAAGTTCTTTAGCAGCATTTTTTCTTCTTCCATTAGTCCTGACTAAAGCTTGTTTTATCATTTCTAGTTCCTTATCCTGAAGAGAAAGAGTTTCTTCTTCTTCAATAGTCTCAACATACTCATACTTATCCTGAACTTTGCTCTCAAGGTCAACATTTAAATCAACTGCTGAATTTTCTATTTCTTGACTATCATATGACTCATCATCACCATAAATTTTATTAATCAATCCTTGATTCTTTTCTTTTATGTCACTGTTATTATCTCCTTGCATTATTTCAAGAGTTAATTTTTTTAGATCATTTAAGTCATTCTTCATATCAAATAAAACCTTGTAAAGAATTTCACGCTCTGATGAAAAAGACGATGAATCTTCTTTAACATTATCAATAGTTGCTGGAAGTTTTGAAACTTTATTTGGAAGATAACTATTTAAAGTATCACTTTTAAGATTTCTTTCTTTTTCTAATATTGACATTTGTTCAGCAACATTTCTTAATTGTCTAATATTACCTTTCCAATCTTGTTGACAAAGCAAATCTTGAGCGGAATCATCAAGTCTTAAGGTTGGCATATTGTATTTTTGGGCAAAATCAGATGCAAATTTTCTGAATAAGATAGGGATATCATCTTTTCTATCTCTTAATGGCGGTATGTTAATAATTATAGTACTAAGTCTGTAAAAAAGATCTTCTCTAAATTTTCCTTTTTTTATTGCCTCATCCATATTTACATTAGTTGCGGCCACGATTCTTACATTAGTTTTTTGAACTTTTGAAGATCCAACTTTGATATATTCTCCACTTTCAAGAATTCTTAAAAGTCTGACTTGAGTTGAAAGTGGAAGTTCACCAACTTCATCTAGAAATATTGTTCCTCCATCTGCTACTTCAAAATAACCGCTCCTATTTGCTGTAGCTCCTGTAAATGCTCCTTTTTCATGCCCGAATAATTCAGAATCAATTGTCCCCTCAGGAATTGCTCCACAGTTAACTGCAATATATTTTGCATGTTTTCTATGAGAATATTGATGAATAATTTTAGGAATGTTCTCTTTACCAACTCCACTCTCACCTGTAACAAGGACAGATATATCAGAGTTAGCAACTTGAATTGATTTTTCAATTGCTCTGTTAAGTTTAGGGTTATCTCCAATTATACCAAACCTTTGTTTTACTGTTAAAACCGACTCCATTATACTTTAGCTTTTAATTGATTAATATTTCCAATTAGAGTTGCAGTTGTGCAATCACTAATATCAACATTTACAGTATCACCCAATTTAAAATTGTATTTAGGAAAAACAACAACATTATTTTCAGTTGTTCTTCCACTCCAAAAATCACTTGATTTTTTAGATTCTTTATCTATAAGTACTTCGCAATTTTTATTTATGAAACTTTTATTTCTTTCTAGACTATGTTTTTGTTGAAGTGTAATTATTTCCTCTAACCTTCTTTGTTTAATTTCTGGAGAGATATCATCTTTAAAGTTTCTAGCCGCATAAGTTCCTGGTCTTTCAGAATAAGTAAACATATATCCAAAGTCATACTTTACTTCTTCCATAAGAGATAAAGTATCTTGATGATCTCTTTCAGTTTCAGATGGAAAACCAGTAATCATATCATGGGAAATACCACAATTAGGTATCATCTCTCTAATTCTGTTTATAAGATTAAGATATTCCTCTCTAGTATGAAGTCGATTCATTTTTTTCAAAATTCTGTTACTTCCAGACTGAATTGGAAGGTGAATATAGTTACAGATATTTTTATGTCTGGCCATTGTTTCAATTACATCAATTGTCATGTCCTGAGGATTAGAAGTTGAAAACCTTATTCTGATTTCAGGAAAACTTGAAGCAACTAAGTCAAGTAGGCTTGAAAATTTTACAGAATTTTTCTTTTGCTCTCCTGTAGCCTTTTTAAAGTCTTTTTTAGGACCTCCACCATACCATAAATAACTATCAACATTTTGTCCAAGTAATGTAATTTCCTTATATCCTTTTTGATTTAATTCATCCACCTCCCTTATTATGCTGTCAGGATTTCTACTTCTCTCTCTACCTCTAGTAAATGGTACAACACAAAAAGTACACATGTTATCACACCCTCTTGTAATTGATACAAATGCATTAATACCGTTGTTATGAATTCTTACAGGTGAAATATCTCCATAGGTTTCAGACTTTGATAATATAACATTAACTGCTTTTTGGTTATGATCAACCTCATCCAATAGGTTTGGAAGGTCCTTATATGAATCTGGTCCTACAACTAGGTCAACCATTTTTTCTTCTTCAAGAAGCTTATCCTTTAATCTTTCAGCCATACAACCTAATAGCCCTATTTTTAGATTGCTATTATCCTTTTTGTAAGAATTATATGTTTTAAGTTTATTTCGAACTGTTTGTTCAGCCTTATCTCTTATTGAACAGGTATTTAATAAAACAAGATTTGCGCTCTTTGAATCATCAGTTAATTCATAGCCATCTTTTTTTAATATGGATGCAACAACCTCACTGTCGGCAAAATTCATCTGACAACCGTATGTTTCAATAAATAAAGACTTCTTTTTGATAAAAATTAATTTTTAGTAAAATTACTCAATTAATTTAAATTATGCCAATTTGTCAGTATTTATGAATTATAATTTTTGATTTTATCATAACCTCCAGGTATGTTTGAAAAGTTTGATATTCCATTAGCAAGAAGAATTGATGCTGCTATCATACTTCTGTAACCCCCTTTGCAGTGTACATAAAATGTTTTTTCAAAAGAAACTTTATCAATAGATTTATTTAGATCAATCAGAGGAATATTAATAGAGTTTAGTAATGATTCGCTTTTGTGTTCATTTTTTGATCTAACATCAAGGATATCTTTATTATTATCTATAGTTGAGAATTTTGATGCAGATTCATTTAATACTTTATTAATAATTCCTCCATATTCAATCCAGGTATTAATTCCACCCTCTAGATATCCAATAACATTGTCAAAACCAACTCTTGATAGTCTAATAATGGCTTCTTTTTCTCTGCCTTCAGGTGCAATTAAAATTAACTTTTTGGAGACATCTTCTAATATTTCTCCAACCCATGGAGCAAATCTTCCATCTAATCCAATAAAAATTGAACCTGGTATGTGAGATGATGAAAAATCTTCAACACTTCTTACATCAAGTATTGTTACCTTTTCCTTGAGCATATTATTAACTTCCTTTGCAGTTAAACTATTAAAACTCCTATTAATTATTTCATCAGATTCATCATAACCTTCTTTGTTTAACATTACATTATCTGGAAAATATTTTGGAGGATCTAATAATCCCTCTAAAACTTCTCTGATAAATTCATCTTTTGTCATATCTTCTCTAAGCGCATAGTTAGTCCTTTTTTGATCACCTAATTTTCCAATAGTCTCTGAGCTAAGATCTTTTCCACATGAACTTCCTTCACCATGTCCTGGATAAATTATAACATCATCACTCAGAGTCATTATCTTATTTCTAAGGCTATCGAATAACATCGAGGCTAAATCTCTATTGCACATACTAGAATTTTGAGATAAGTCTGGTCTACCAACATCACCTAAGAAGAGAGTATCTCCAGTAAAAATAGCATAATCTTTTCCAGATGAATCTTTCAATAAATAAGTGGTACTTTCAATGGTGTGTCCTGGAGTGTGAATTGCAACTATAGTTATATCACCAATTTTAAACTCTTGATAATCTTTTGCAACTATATTTTCAAAACTAGTTTCTGCTTTAGGCCCATAAACTATCTCTGCACCTGATTTTTTTGCAAGATTTAAATGACCACTAATAAAATCTGCATGAATGTGTGTTTCAAAAATGTATTTGATTTTTGAATTACTTGTTTTAGCTTTAGATATATATACATCAACCTCTCTTAAAGGATCAATAATAGCTACCTCATTATTACTCTCAATATAGTACGAACCTTGTGATAAACACTTAGTATATATCTGCTCAACTTTCATCTTATCACAAAATTACTTTCTTTAAAACTAACTAGCAATTATGTTAAACAAATTTTAAAATTTTTATTTTTTTTTGATTCAAAAGAATAAATCTAATTACATTTAGGCCCAAAAAATAAAATATGCCAAAAAATTTAGTCATTGTTGAGTCTGCTACAAAAGCAAAGACTATTGAGAAAATTTTGGGACAAGACTTTAAAGTTGTGTCTTGTGTTGGGCATATTTCAGATCTTCCAGTTAAAGAATTAGGAGTTGATGTTGAAAATGATTTCAAACCAAAATACATAATTCCTACAGAAAAGAAACCCGTTATAAAAGACCTAAAAAAGTATGTTAGTGAGTCTGAGAAAGTTTGGTTGGCTAGTGATGAGGATAGAGAAGGAGAGGCAATTGCTTGGCACTTATATGAAAATTTAAACTTGACTAATAAAGACTATGATCGAATAGTATTTCATGAAATAACTAAAAAGGCAATTCTAAATGCATTGGATAGTCCTAGAGAGATAAACTATAATCTTGTAAATGCTCAACAGGCTAGAAGAGTATTAGATAGATTAGTAGGTTATGAATTATCTCCAGTATTATGGAGAAAAGTTAAGACAGGCCTTTCTGCTGGTAGAGTTCAGTCTGTTTCCGTAAGACTTATTGTTGAAAAAGAAAGAGAGATCAAAAACTTTAAAACAAACAGCACTTATAAGTCAATAGGAACTTTTAAAAATTCCACTGGAGTCAACCTTAAGGCTGAGCTAAACAATAAATTTGATTCTGCTGAAGAAGTTATAGCATTTCTTCAAAAAAATATCAATAGTACATATACTGTGTCTAATTTAGAAAAAAAACCAGCTAAGAAATCTCCTACACCTCCTTTTACTACATCAACGCTTCAGCAAGAGGCTTCAAGGAAATTAGGTTTTGGTGTTACTAGGACCATGTCAACTGCTCAAAAACTTTACGAAGCAGGTTTAATAACATATATGAGAACAGATAGTGTTACTATATCCGGAGAAGCTAAATCATCAATTTTATCTAAAATTGAGAGTAAGTATGGTGAAAGTTATGTAAATCTGAGAAATTATAAAAACAAAAATAAATCAGCTCAAGAGGCTCACGAAGCTGTAAGACCAACAGATATTTCTGTTGAAGATATATCCTCAGATTATGATCAGCAAAGATTGTATCAACTTATATGGAGAAGGACAATTTCCTCACAAATGTCAGATGCACAAATAGAGAGAACAGTCGTAAATATCAACTCTAACTCTTTTGATGAAATATTCATTGCAAGAGGTGAAGTAATTAAATTTGATGGTTTTCTTAGAGTTTATATTGAAGGAACTGATGATGAGACAAAGGAAGAAAAAGACACTTTACCAAAATTAAATGTTAATGAAAATCTTGATTTAATTAATATTATATCAAGAGAATCATTCTCAAGACCCCCCTCAAGGTATACTGAAGCATCTTTAGTGAAAAAATTGGAGGAACTTGGTATTGGTAGACCTGCAACTTATGCTACTACAATATCAACAATACAAAACAGAGGTTATGTATCAAAAGGTGATAACGAGGGCCAAGAAAGAATATACAAATCCATAGAACTAAAAAATGGAGATATAACTGAGATTACTTCAACTGAAAAGACTGGTTCTAATAAAGGTAAGCTTGTGCCTACTGATATTGGGATAATTGTTAATGACTTTTTAGTTGATAATTTTAATAATATCCTTGATTACGGATTTACAGCAGAGGTTGAAAAAAGTTTTGATAAGATAGCTGAGGGAAATCAAAATTGGACTGATATAATCAAACAATTTTATACAGATTTTCATACGAATGTAAATATTGTAAAAGATACAGCTGAAAGACAATCTGGTGAAAAAATTTTAGGAGATGATCCAGTCTCTGGAAGAGTTGTTAAGGTAAGGCTTGGAAAGTTTGGTCCAATTGCTCAAATAGGAACAGTTGATGATGAGGATAAACCAATTTTTGCTAGCCTAACTAAAGAACAGCAGTTAGACACAATAACTTTAGACGAAGCACTAGAACTATTTAAGTTTCCTAAGGAAATTGGGACTTATAANGGAGAGATTGTAACTGTCAATAATGGTAGATATGGACCATATTTAAAATATTCATCAAAATCTATTTCAATACCAAAGGAAATTGATTTACATTCAGTTGATATAGACTCTGCAATTCCACTGATTGACGAAAAGTTAAAAGCAGATGAACCTATTCACATTTATAACGATTTACCTGTAACAAAAGGAAAGGGAAGGTTTGGACCATTTATAAAGTGGAATGAAATGTTTATTAACGTAAATAAGACATATGACTTTGATGATCTTACAATAGATAATATTGAAGAACTAATTGAGATAAAATTAAAAAAGGAAAAAGAAAAATTAATTGCTGAGTGGGTTGATGAAGGCATAAAGCTTGAAAAAGGTAGATGGGGTAGGTCAGTTATCTCAATGGGTAAAAAGAAAATAGAAATTCCAAAAGAAATTGACCCTAAAACTATTACATTAGATATTGCTAAAGAATATCTAAATCCAAAAAAGAAAAAATGAGCCTTGAGCTATTAAAACCTATTTCAGAAAATTTACTCGATGAATTGGATGGAAATAACTTACAAGGATCACTTTTTAATAAAATTAAATTTCATGGAGAACAAGTAGGTATTCCTGATATTGATTCATCAAATCTTTGCATAATTGGAATTAGTGAAACTAGAAACTCTTATTTTGAATCTGATATACAAGACCTAAACATACTTAGAAAGGAACTATACAAACTAAAACAGGGTAAATGGAATATATCAATATCTGATTTAGGTGATCTTCCTAACGGAAATACTGTTGAGGATACTTATCACGCCCTTTATGATATATGTAAGGAATTACATTCAAAAAAAATTACTTTATTAATAATTGGAGGAAGTAATGATATTATTTATCCAGTCTTCAAATCTTTTGATTTATACTCTGATAAAGTAAACATTGTATCAATTGATAATCAATTTGACTTATATCAGGATTCAGATATAATCTCAGGTAGATCATATATGAATAAGATTATACTGGATGATTCAAACAAATTAAATGATTTTACAAATATTGGTTACCAACGACACTTATGCTCATATGAAGAGATTGAGCTAATGGATAAATTATTCTTTGAAAAAATTTCATTGGGTGAAATTTCAGAAAATAATATGAGAGCTGAACCAATTATTCGAGATGCTGATATAGTTGGTTTTGACATGAAATCATTATCATTCTCTGGAAACTCTAATCCTAATGGAATAGATTCAAGACTTGCTTGTATATTAAGTAAATATGCAGGTCAAAGTAATAAGACATCCTTTTTTGGATTGTTTGACTTAAATAAAAATCAGGTTTCAAATAAATTATATTCTGAAATCATCTGGTATTTTATTGACAGTTTAAATAATAGAATTAATGAATCAAACTTTGACGATTCTCAACTGTTTTTTAAATATATAGTTCAAACTTCAGGTAGGGATATTATTTTTTATAAAAGTAAAATTTCAGAGAGATGGTGGATGACAGTAACCTCANCTAGTAATNATAAAATTAAATTTTTACCTTGTCTTGAAAGTGATTATCAAGATGCCTTAAATGATAACCTCCCTGTAAGGTGGCTAAAAGCATCAAAAAGAATTTAAATTTCTTGTAAATATCTTTCTGCATCTAAGGCTGCCATACAACCAGTACCAGCAGCTGTAATTGCTTGCCTATAATCTTTATCTTGTACATCACCAGCAGCAAAAACTCCAGGTATATTTGTTTTTGTTGAAGTCTTATCTGTTAATATATATCCACTATCATCCATATCAACAATACCTTTAAAAATATCTGTATTTGGAGTGTGGCCAATGGCAAGGAATAAACCGGTAATATTAACTTGAGAAAACTCATTCGTAATATTATTTTTAATTTTTATTCCTTCAACAACATTTTCCCCTAATACTTCATCTATTTCAGAATTAAAAAGGACATTAATATTTTTAAAATTACTTAATCGATGTTGCATTGCCTTCGAAGCTCTAAAGTGATCCTTTCTTATTAACATTGTAACGTTATTACAAATTTTTGCTAAATATGTTGCTTCCTCAATAGCACTATCTCCTCCACCTACTACAGCAACATCTTGATCCTTATAAAAGAACCCATCACAAACTGCACAAGCTGAAACTCCACCTCCAATAAGTTTTTGTTCACTTGGTAGACCAAGATATTTAGCTGAAGCACCTGTACAAATTATTATTGTCTTGGATTGAATTTCATCACCATTTTGAGTGTAAATCTTATGAATACCACCTTTTTCTTTTGAAAATTCTACTCTTGATATAAAATCAATTTCAACTTTTGTTCCAAATCTTTCTGCCTGTTCTTTTAATTCATTCATCATGGTTGGCCCATCAACACCTTGAGGGTATCCAGGAAAGTTATCTACTTCAGTTGTAGTAGTAAGTTGACCACCCGGCTCTAACCCAGTATATATTATTGGTTTGAGATCAGCTCTAGCTGCATAAATTGCCGCTGTATATCCAGCTGGCCCACTTCCTATGATAATTGTATTCATACTAAGATAATTGAGATTTTAAATTGACTTTGTAAAATTAAAAAAACATAAGAATAAATTAATGAAAACATTATTAACTTTGTAATTTCATTAGAGAAAGATTAAATGGCCAAAAAAAACCTTAAGTATCAATCTCCAGGAATAAATGAGGAGACAAGATTTGAAAAACTGCACACTGTTAATTTTGAAAATTCACAGGAAGCTTCTAATCTTATCGCACGAGAAATTTGTGACTTGGTTAAATCTAAACAAGAAAAAAATAAAAGTTGTGTAATAGGATTCGCAACTGGTTCATCACCTTCCATAGTTTATCAAGAAATAATAAAGATTCATAAAAATGAATCATTAAGCTTCAAAAATGTTATTGCTTTTAATCTTGATGAATATTATGGTATTAAGAAAGATGATATTAACAGTTATCATCATTTTATGAATGAAAATTTATTTGATCATATTGATATTCCTAGAGAGAATATTAATATTCCTTCAGGAGAAATAGACCAGAAGAAAATAAAAAAATTTTGTTCTTCATTCGAAAAAGAAATTGAAAAATGTGGGGGAATTGACATACAGCTACTAGGCATTGGAAGAACCGGGCACATAGGCTTTAATGAACCTGGTTCTCATTTCAACTCAAAGACCAGACTTATAACACTTGATCATACAACCAGGTTTGATGCTAGTATAAGTTTTAATGGTATTGAAAATGTCCCCACTAAGGCAATAACTATGGGTGTTAGAACAATTTTTAATGCAAAGAGAATTATTGTAATGGCATGGGGATTACACAAAAGTTTAATTGTTAAAAAATCAGTAGAGAATAATGTTACCTCGTTAATACCAACTACATACCTTCAGAATCATAAAAACACAACTCTTGTTCTTGATAATGAGTCAGCAAGTGAATTAACAAGATTTAAAACACCATGGCTAGTAAGTACTATTGACTGGGTTGATTCAATGAAAAGAAGAGCTATAGTTTGGCTTTGTGAAACAACAGGAAAATCTATACTAAAACTAACAGATGAAGATTACAACAAAAATGGGTTATCTGATCTATTGGCTCTTGAGGGATCTTCATATGACCTAAACATTAATATGTTTAATCACTTTCAAAATACAATTACAGGGTGGCCTGGAGGAAAACCTGGTGCTGATGACTCTACTAGACCTGAGAGAAAATCTCCTAACTCTAAGAGAGTAATTATTTTTAGCCCTCATCCTGATGATGATGTAGTATCAATGGGAGGGACATTTGATAGACTTGTATCTCAAGGTCACGAAGTTCATATTGCTTACCAAGTAAAAGGGAATATTGCTGTCTCTGACCATGATGCTCTTAAATTTTTAGAGGTTTCCCAGGATATGTTTAAGAATGACTCTAAAGTACCTGTCAGTCAATTAATAAAGGAATTGATTAATAACAAGCCAGATAAAATTGATTCACAAGCTGTAAGAGATTTAAAAGGATTTATAAGAAAAAGAGAAGCCATAGCTGCTACAAGATATATTGGAATTCCAGATTCAAATACTCATTTCATGAATCTTCCATTTTATGACACAGGAAGAATCAAGAAGAACCCCCCCACTACAAAAGATGTACTAATTACAGCTTCATTAATAAAAAAAATCAAACCTCATCAGATTTTTGCTGCTGGAGATTTAGAAGATCCACATGGAACTCACAAAGTGTGTTTGGATATAATTTTGGATGCCCTAAATACATTAAAAGGTGAAAAATTTATCAAAGATTGTTGGTTGTGGTTGTATAGAGGAGC
>FUFK010063753.1_pt1 | contig 60022 bp, 64 predicted proteins | sample 1021851 | NCBI WGS metagenome assembly FUFK01 (sample SAMEA51879418, study PRJEB19060) | metagenome
CACCGAAGTATTCTTATTGTAGAGGACACTCACTAAGTTATGGTCAGTTGGTATGGGCTTTAGCATATTGGAAAGCCAGAGACCCACAAAGATTTTGGAGAGCAACTTTAAAACATTGTAACTCCAGCTTCAGACGATGGGTGCATAAACGACAAAGTATTTTATCAGGAAATATAATCTACAATAAGATACAGGGAACACCAATGAAACAATTTGAAAAAACTGGCTGGTGGGATAATGGTGATTTTTTATCTAATGACTTTGGATGTGATGAATCGCAAGGTGTTACATACTTTAATGGTGTTGTGGCTAACTCACGAACAATCTATAGATATAAGAAAAAATTAATATTGATGAGCATAGGAGTTGGTAACAATCAATACAAAGATTTATTAATAGATAAAAAGATTTTTAGTGGTGGTAAACAATGGAAATTTATATCAGGTTGTGGGATAACTAAAAAACAATTTAATTCTGAATTTATAGAGGTTTCACATTTAATATGAAAAAAGATATAACTAAAATGTCACGTGATGAACTATTAGCAAGAAGAGTTTGTTGTGGCAAAGGTTGTTACAACTGTCCTTATGACCCACCCCATCAAAAGGGTAACAAGTTAGTTAGACCGATTGAAAAACGAGTCAGAATGGGTGCACATTCTAAGGGTGCTAAATCATCACATTGGGATATGGACTATATGACCACAGAAGAAATCGAAAAATTATTTGAAAAAAAATAAAAAAAAGCTTGACACATATCATATTTCTTTTGTATATTTAGGCGTAAATAATAAAGGAAATATATGACTTTCATTTTTAAAAAGAAAATAAACGGAAACAACGAATTAAAAGTTGAATATGCTTTTAGTTCTGAGTCTAATAAAATTAAGGTTGTTCAGAGTTCATTTAACGGTGAATATCACAACGTTAGTTGGATGACTAATGAACATAGATTAAATCTAATGGATGAATTAGAACGTCATTATTTAGATGTATCTAAAAATAATTAAAAAAAAGCTTGACACGTATTGCATTTATTTTGTATATTAAGGTATGAAAGATAGGAGAAATATGAAAGATTCAACAATGAAACATTTCAATCCGATGGCTCTGAGGGAAAAATATTCCGCTAGTAATGTTCAGAGAACAAACCCGTTTAGTTCTTTTTGGGCTGATAATGAATGGGATAGTAGGAGAACTGATTTCTTAGATGACGAACCTCAGAAGAAAGGTGTTGACCACGTGGCTCTTGCATCTTATAGAAGAGCTATTTCAAACTTTGTTACAATCGTAACCAATCAATCAGACATACCAGTCATTTTTCAATCCAATGATAATTCATTTACAGATGGTAAAAAGGTTGTCATTGGTTCTAAGATTGATGAGAAAAATTTTGACCCTGTTGTTGGTCTGGCTCTTCACGAAGGTTCACATATTAAACTATCAGATTTTTCATTTTTAAGAAACTTAGAAAACAATATACCGCAGGAGATTTATTTACTTGGTGAAAGTAAGGGTTATGATAAATGGGAGATTGTTTCACATTGTAAAAATTTACTTAATTATGTTGAGGATAGGAGAATCGATTATTATGTGTTCTCTACCTCACCTGGCTACAAAGGTTATTATCATTCAATGTATGATAAGTATTTTCATTCCAAAGTAATTGATAAGGCTCTCTTAACCGATGAGTATACATCTTTAGATTGGGACTCTTATATATTTAGAATACTCAATCTAACTAATAAGAACACTAGACTAAATGTTCTGCCGGATTTAGATAAAATTTATAATACTATTTTTGGTAATGGTAGAGTTAAAAAACTAAATGACACAGCTGAGACATTTGATGTGGCTATTGAAGTAGTCAATCTGATTTACAAAAATTTACTTGATGGTCTAGAAAGCACAGATGAATATGGAGATACGAAAAATCAACCAGCATCAGATGTTAAGAAAAATAAAGAGAAATATGGTGAATCACCTAATGAACTTTCTGATTCAGAGTTAAATGATTTAATCGAGGCGATTGAAAATAATGACGTTGGTTCAGGTGATGGTGAGCCAGTTACCTTAACTGAAGCTCAGAAAAAACAATTAAATAGAGCCATTAAAAAACAAAATGATTTTGTTGATGGTAAACCCTCAAAAGTTGGTAAGTTATCTAAAAAAGATTCATCTATTGTTAAGACTATGGAAGAAGCTGGTGTGGATAGAGTTACGGCGGGTGAGGGTATGAAAACTGAGTATGATTATACAATTGGTGATTATGTTAAAGGTAAAGGTTGTCAGGTTATTGTTGTTAGAAAACTAACTCAGGCTATGATTGATGATAATATATTTCCATCAGTTGTTTCTTCTTATAATAGATATAAAGATACATCAATTATTCAAAATGGTATTTCACTTGGTACTAAGTTAGGTAGAAAGCTACAGGTCAGAGGTGAGTCCAGAGAAACAAAGTGGACTAGACTTGATAGTGGTAAAATTGATAAGAGATTGATTGCTGAGGCTGGATTTGGTAATGAGAGAGTTTTCTCAACCTCTTTTATCGATTCTTATTCTGACGCTTTTCTTCACATCTCTGTTGACGCTAGTGGTTCTATGGGTGGAGATAAGTGGATAAACGCAATGACCTCTGTTATCTCAATTTGTAAGGCGGCTTCAATGATTCAAAACTTGGATGTTGTAGTTTCATTAAGAAGCACACACAGTAATGATAATAGATGGAATTCAAACTCAACCTCCCCATTAATTCTAATCGCTTATGATTCTAGAGTAGATAAGTTTTCAAAGGTTAAGAAAATGTTTCCTTATCTTCATCCAGGTGGAACCACACCAGAAGGGTTGTGTTTCGAAGCTATTATGAATGATATTATCCCAACAACAAATGATTTGGATTCATACTTTCTAAACTTTTCCGATGGGATGCCAATGTTTTCATCCGATACAATTTCGTATTATGATGATGACGCTGTTAATCACACTAAAAAAATGGTTAATGAGATTAGAAGCAGGGGTATTAAGGTGTTGTCTTACTATATCGGTGGTGAGTATGAAAGAGAATCTACTCAGGCTGATTTTAAAACTATGTATGGTAAGGACGCTAATTTTATCAATGTAAAAAGTGTAGTTGATGTTTCAAAAACAATGAACAAAAAATTCTTGGAGAAGAACTAATGAATTATAAAATTGGAATAGATGTTGATGGTGTCTTAAGAGATTTCTGTGATGCGGTCACCAGAGTTGTTAAAAGAGATTTTTCACATTATATTAAAGATGACTTTACCGAAATTGACGATTGGAGATTAGCTAATTGTTTCAATTGTGAAAAAGAGGATTTACAATCAATATACTGGCATAGTCATGCTGATGAAATTATGGGTAACGCGAATCCTATGTATGGTTCAATTAAAAAGATGTATGACTTATTTGAGTGGGCTGATAAAAAAGGTCATTCATTAAGTTGTGTTACATCGCAAAAACCACACGCAAGACATTATACTTTAAGTTGGCTAGGTAAGTATGGATTGAATTTCGATACGATTTATTTCAGAAGAGGTTTTGAAAAGCCTGATGTTCAGGTTGATTATTTGGTTGATGACTCTCCTAATAACTTTAATTATTGGATTAAAAAGAGAGGTATGCAAGAGGGATTCATATTGATGGACTCCCCATATAATCAGCATTTAAAATCTAATTATAGAATCAAAGGTTTAGATGAGGTACAAAAAATAATTGAAAATAATTAAAAAAAGTCTTGACTTGTATTGGTTTTTTGTATTATCTTTAGGTATGAATTATGAGAGGAAAAATAACAAATGAATAATGTAATCGTTAAAATAGAAAAAAGTGGTAACAGATTCAATGCGTGGGATGCTGATGGAAACAAACACACATCCGCTATTGGAACTGGCACCAGAAAAAGAGCTTTCGAAGCTGGTATGGCTTTGGAGAGAAGAACTGGCAAAAATGGTAGGATTTATTGGTGGAAAGTTCCAATGAGTCAATTTGAATCTACATCAGCGCCGGTCTTCGATACCAGCTCTGTTGAGATTCCTTCTGACCACGCTGAAGTTCTCAATTTTATCCATAGTTCTTTTAGTCTAAAACCAAAGAGTTTGGTTATGAAAGAATTAAAATGGAAATATTTGATAAGGTCAGCGGTCAGAGGTAAGAATATTTTGATGACTGGTCCCGCTGGTTGTGGTAAGACAATGGCTGCTAAGTCTTTGGTTAATTCTTTAGATAGGCCTGACTTTTATTTCAATATGGGTTCAACGCAAGACCCGAGAGCTACCTTAATTGGTAATGTTCACTTTGATAAAAAGAAGGGTACTTACTTTTCTGAGTCATTGTTTGTAAAAGCTATTCAAACTCCTAACGCTGTCATTTTGCTTGATGAGTTGAGTAGGGCACATCCTGATGCTTGGAATATTTTGATGACGGTTTTAGATAGTGGTCAGAGATATTTGAGACTTGATGAGTCAAATGGGCAGGAAACAATTAGTGTTGCTGAGGGTGTTACTTTTGTAGCGACGGCTAACATTGGTAATGAGTATACATCTACGAGAGTTATGGATAAGGCTTTGATGGACAGGTTCACAATTGTTGAGATGGATGTTCTTACTGATGAAGAAGAGTTTGGATTACTTAAGTATATGTTTCCGCATGTTGACCCTAACTTATTACAGGCCGTCTCTGAGATATCTCACACTACGAGAATGGAGTCAAAGTCAGATACGGGTAAAGTATCGACAGGTATTTCGACCAGAACTTCGGTTGAGATGGCTGGATTACTTTACGATGGTTTTGGTATCGATGAGGCAGCTGAGGTAAGTGTCTATCCACAATTTGCTGATGATGGTGGGATGGATTCGGAGAGAACTTTTGTAAAGCAGTTGGTACAAAAATATGTTTCTGATGGTTCATCAGATGATTTGTTTAATGAAGATAAGAAAGATGAGGATAATAATGGAATTTAAAGTTGATGTAAAACCAAAATCAAAAATTAACGAATTGATTTTTGATTGTTATGTCACCGCTATCACCACCATAATGAAAAAAGGTGGTGATGCAAAGGCGGCCATAAATAGGTTGAATCATTTGATTCAAATAAATAAAAAATAATTAATTTTTTATTCTCTCTCATAAAAAGAGGTGGTGGGGATTCGACCCCTCATCACCTCAATTTTTTAATATTTAACATTCATAGTAAAAAGGATAAAAATGAAAAAAGAAAAATGGAGTGAATTTGAAAAATACATTGTGATGTGCGATACTGGAAAAAAAATAAAAACGGATAGCACTTATTCTGGTTTTTTAAAATTCTTAGATGTAAAAAACATATTAGAACTTATATCAAATAATGATAAATCTACTTTTATTTATAACGGCCAGGTTTATCAAAAGCCGATTAAGCAAAGTGAAGCATATAAAGCTTTACTCGATATTCAATCGCAAAAGTATAATACTGATATAAAAAAAGTTGCTAACTTTATGGGAATATCCATATAGTTATTAATATGAATATATTAGTGTATACTACTGAATGGTGTCCTGGTTGTGTTATAGCAAAAAAAGCTTTAAAAGAACGAGGATACGATTTTACAGAAATAGATATTGAGGTTGCTGGCATATCACGCACACAACTCAAAGAGATTATGGGTGGTAGAATGGAAGTTCCATCAATTGTGATTAATGGTAAACCGATTGGTGGAGTTAATGAATTAATGAGGATAATATGAAAGCTACAGGTTTTAGATTTAAAATAAATGACATATCAAAAAAGATTGATAGGATTGATAGCAAACTAAAAGAGTTAGAAAAATATATCAAAGAAAATAAAGTTGAACCTATCAGATATAAAATTCCGTATGATAATGGAAACACAAATGTCAGTAGATAAAATAAAACTACAGGTATTAAAAGACTATCCAACATTCGATGGGATGTTATATAAGGATGATATTGTGTATGTTGAAAAGAAATATGAGTCATTTTTGGGTGAGAAAAAAATTAAGGTATATGACGCTACAGGTAAATTATTTTTTATCGAAACTATATTACTAAAAAAAATTATTTAATTTTAAATTAAAACATTATATTTATATTTGAATTCGACGCTCAAATGAGGTCGATACTAAGATGAGATTAGATGTCGTAAGAATCAATCTCAAGTTTGACTAACGTAAACAAAGGAGAAATAAAATGACTAAAGTTGTTTTCAATCCAAACGTCCCTATGATTGATAGGGATTCATTCCTAACCCCATTCGATAAAATGTTTGACCAAATAGTAAACGCTCAGTTTCCTGAGATTACTAAAACCGTTGGTGTTAATCCGATGCAGGGTTCAGCTTATCCTAAAGTCAATGTCTATGAGTACGATGATAAAGTAGGTATCGTAGCTGAAATTCCTGGCCTAGACAAAAAACAATTAGAGGTTTTTGTAGAGGATGGTGTATTAACAATTTCGGGTGACAAGCACAGCGCGTTTGAAGATAATGGTGCTAAAGTTCTCAGAAGAGAATTAAAGCAATCATCGTTCAAACGTCAATTCGAATTAGGTGAGTTATTGGATGGAGAAAATATATCAGCTAACTTTAAGGATGGTATATTATCAGTTAGTGTTCCGAAAGTAGAACCGACTAAACCGACTAAGCATACCGTTAAAATATCGTAATTGAAAATCATCAATNTAAATGATGATAGGTATGTGATTTGTGGAACAGTTTCGGCTGATAAGGTTATGAACAAATCTGCCGAATTCCTAAAAAAGAAGTATAGTTTAGCCGATTCTGTTCTGCGAAGAGGAGACACTTTTTACATTTGTATGAAAATGATTGAGGGAGAATACGAAGATTTAAAGTAGTATATACAATATTTATTTTATATGTTTGAAAGAATTAAAAACTTTTCCACTCTATTAGGATTTAGCGCATTATTCATAGCTGGTTGTGCGGCTTTTTACTCTGTGTTTGGATTATCAAAACTTTTTGCTGGTTCAGCCATAGCCGTTATTTTTATGGCAAGTAGTTTGGAGTTAGGTAAATTAGTGGCCGCTTCCTTTCTATATAGGTTTTGGGATGATATAAATTTAGCAATAAAAACTTATCTAATTATCGGTGTCATAACATTAGTGTTGATTACATCCGCTGGTATCTTTGGTTTTTTATCTAATGCTTATCAAGGTGCGACCGTTCAATTTGAAAAACAATCTAATGAATTATTAGCGTTAGAAGATAGGTTGGAACAATTAGAGGATGATAGAACTTTTCTAAAAGATGAGTTTGAACAATCTGTTGATGATTTACCTGAAAATTATATCACCGCTAAAAGAAAATTAAGAGAACAATTTAATCCACAAATACAAAAGTTAAATGAACAGATATTAAATGTTAAATCTAGAAAATCAGATTTAGAAATATCTTTAATAGAGACTGGAGTGGATGTTGGGCCAGCGATATATTTGGCTAGAGTTTTTAATACCGATATCGATTCTGTTGTTAAGTTTTTTATCTTTATATTAATATTTGTTTTTGACCCGATGGCTGTATGTTTGATTATAGCTTATAATAAATCGTTAGAAAAAAATAAAAGTGGTGTTGAAAAGATTTTTGACAAATATAAAAGTAAAGCAAAGGTTATTAAAAGTAAGAAAAAAATTGTTCCAAATAAAAAAAAAGAAATAGTTATAAAAGAGGTGGATGAAAATAATAACAAAAAAAATCTATCCTCTCCTAAAGGTGGTATCAAACCATCTAGCTAAATTGGAGAATTAAATGAATAACACAGATGAACTCTTTAAAGAGTTTGAGGTTTTATGGAAACAATTCAATGACAATCATAAGTTATTTAAAGAAAAAAATAATAAGTCCGCAGCCGTCAGAGCTAGAAAAGCTATAGGTGAATTTAAAAAGTTAATTACAGATTATAGGAAGTTATCGGTATCAGAATCTAAAAACTAAATATGGGGCTGTAGTTCAGTTGGGAGAACGCTTCCCTTGCACGGAAGAGGTCGCAGGTTCGACTCCTGTCAGCTCCACATCAAGCAGCAACCATGCATTTATGGCAAAAAAAAAGGGGATATAAAATCCCCTTTTTTATATTCGCAAGTAATCTGTTACTTACGGAATAAACCCACCAACACCAACAAGGCGACGAGCCCAGCGAATCCTGAATCGCCGAACTTGTTTATGATAGATGTTAGGTTACCGATAACATTTACACCAAAGACGCCAGTACCGAATATTACTTCAGATACAGCACCTATGGTTACAAAAGATATCATCAAATGAACTAAGTCATCAATATATCTTTTTACCATTGTTATGATTTCCTTCACGGTTATCTCCCATTTAGTTAATAAGATTACTAAAAGCTTTCAGTAGTAATAACTATCAATTATTGATAATTATCCTCTAATATATATTGAATCTTTTTTATACCAAATCATATTTATATATGAGTTATAATATCTAATAAGGAAATATTATGAGCGCTGATTACGAAATATTTGAAGGAAAAACTTTATCCTCTTTATTTCAGGACATATATTCCAACTCCCAATATAATCGAAAACAACTCGATGTACTAACAAAAGAGATAGTTGGATTTATTAAGGACGGAGATACCGCAGTACAGATTGTGCCTATGATAAAAGAGTATTTAGAAATAAACGTTAAGAATGATGAGATGTTAGTTAAGATGGCAAGCATAGTCCAAAAAATAGTAGCGGCAGAAAGTAAAGGTAGTTCAGAAAATGAATTTGGTTTATCGGATTCAGAAAAAGAACAATTACTAAAGGGTATTGATGATGTGGTCGTTGATTTACAAAAGCGTTCAGATGAAGTTACAACAGAAATAAAATCAAAGATAAACTAATGTCACGATTTAATTTAGGAAAAAATACAAGTAAACCCACACCTAATGGGGGAGCTGATTACAATTGGGTTGAGAATAGAATAAACGAAGTTTTAGATTATAGATTATTCGACCATTATGAGTTAGACCCTGCTGAAGTCACATCGATTATACTTACGGATGAAGATATAAAAAATGCTGATGTTGACCCAAGATACTATGGAGCAATCACAGTCAATTTTTTAAATCATTTGAATAATGAAGGTATTCAACCAGAGGGTGATGATTTTATATTTCCGTTAGAATCCCACATAAAAGATTACCCATTAAAGGGAGAGCAGGTTTTAGTTTTTACACATCCAGATTTAGACCGTAGTTTTTACATCAATGCAAACAATAGTTACAATTTATCAAACAACAATATAAATTTTGGGGCTTCAACATATGGAGATAAGACACGCGTCAATGATAGGTTGGAATTCAATACATTCAAACCTGATGTTACTAAGGCTAGACATATTAAAGTAAATGAGGGTGACATTGTATTTGAGGGTAGATTTGGTCAATCAATTAATTTAGGTAATATTAATAATGAACCTATAATAAAAATAAGGGCTGGACAAAGGACGGATTTAAATCTAAGTGGACAACAACCTATAGACGAAAGTTGGAATAATGATGGTTCATCAATTTATATAACAGGTTTTGATGGTGAAACTACCAATGATGAAAGTATTAATGGAAAAAAAATACTAATAAAATCGGATGGTATATTTATTAATGGTAGAAATAATGTAGGGATGAGCGCTAATCAAATCAGTCTAAATTCAGAGAACGTAAATTTAGGAAGAGGTGATAAACAACCATTAGTAAAAGGTCGTGAATTAGTTTCTATATTACAAGAATTAATAACAGCGCTGAATACATTTGCTACTGTACCAGTTTTGAATCCCGGTACTTTGCCAGGCAACGCGGCGTCATTAGCTACAGCTGTTACCAGGGTAAGTAGTAAGTTAAGAAATATTTTAAGCGAAGAAGTTCAAACCGCATAGGAGTTAAAATGAATAAAAAACAGTTTATAAAAATAATCTCTGAAATTGTAAGACGAGAGGTCAAAAAAGAAGTTAATAGGATATTTATTAATGAACAAAAACAATCCATTAATTTATCTGATTCGGTTACAATTCAAAAAGAAGAACCACAAAAAAAAGAAAAGAAATTGGTGAACGACCCGATTCTTAACAAAATATTAAATGAAACAAAAGGTGGTATTCCGCAAGGTGAAAACGCACCATATCCAACAATGGGTGGTGGCACATATGACACAAGCAGAATGGGTGAGTTAGTGGCTAGAACTATGGGTAGAGAAGTTGAGTCAAATGAGGTGGCTAGAAATATGAATGCAGTAGAAACTATTAAGAGTAAGGGTGTAAATCCAGATTCAGTACCTGAGGATGTAGTGAATGCTATGACACGCGACTACAGTGCTTTAATGAAAGCGATGGATAAAAAATGAGCTCCTTAGCAAAAGACTTAGACCCTAATACTTATATTGGATTACAATTACCATTAAAACCATCTAATAATATTACTTTCTTTTCATCGACACAAACCTATTTAGAACAAGCTAAATATAGCGCAGCTAATTTGTTGAAAACAATGAAAGGTGAAAGAGTAGGTCAACCAAACTTTGGTTCCAATTTACATAATTTGTTGTTTGAACAATATAATGATGTGGAGGAGTTTACGGAAAGAGTTAAGACTGAAATTACGGAGGACTTCAACACATGGTTGCCTTATGTGAATTTAGACGATACAAAAATTTTTCAGGATAATAATAATCCTAATCTATTATATGTTACATTAACAATTAGTTTAAAATACAATCCGCAAGATTCTGAGGAGGTGACTGTGAGTTTTGGTGGAGCATCTACCGTTAGTAGTGTTGGAGTTGGTGGTGGTGGTGCCACAGGCGGTGGTGGGTATTAATAGGAGATAAATATGTCATATACGGCAACAAAAACCGATGTTAAAAAAGATATTAGATATTTAAACAAAGACTTCTCTTCGTTTAGAAGTTCTTTGATTGAGTTTGCTAAAACATATTTTCCAAATAATTATAACGATTTCAACGAAGCGTCTCCTGGTATGATGTTTATTGAGATGGCCGCTTATGTCGGAGATGTATTATCATATTACATAGACAATCAATTTAAAGAATCTTTGCTGGCTTATGCGGAAGAAAGAAAGACTTTGTTCGCATTAGCGCAAACTTTTGGTTACAAACCACGTTTAAGTTCACCATCAAGCGGTGATTTAGATTTCTTTCAGTTAGTTCCCGCTATCGGTGGTGAGGGTGATGTGCAGCCAGATATGAGATTTGCGTTAACAATTAAAGAAAATTCTTTGGTTTCATCAGTTTCAACTGGCACAATATTTAGAACACTTGAAGATGTAAATTTTAAATTCAGTAGTTCTCTAAGTCCAATGACTATAGATATTTTTGAAAAAGATGACTCCACTAATTTACCGACTAAATATCTTTTGAAGAAGTCTGGTAAGATTGAAAGTGGTAATATTACTGAGGAACAATTTACGTTTACCGATGCACAAAAATTTGATAGAGTAAAATTAGCTAATAAAGGGGTGATTGAAATTATCAGCGTCACCGATAGTGATGGTAATAATTGGTCAAAGGTTGATTCTTTGGCGCAAGAAACTGTTTTTGAAGATGTAGAAAATAGTATGGATGCTGATGGAAACTTAGGTCAGTTTAAGGACGACGCACCTTACTTACTGAAGGTTGTAAAAACCCCTCGTCGTTATACCACTTATTATCGTGAGGATAACTTTACCGAATTAAGATTTGGTGCTGGTGTGTCAGATAATCCAGATGAGGAGATTATTCCAAATCCTGATAATGTTGGTTCATCATTACCTGGTGGAGTTTCTAATTTAGAAACATCTTTTGACCCATCAAATTTTTTAAAAACACGCGCTTATGGATTAGCTCCATCTAATACAACTTTAACCGTTAGATATTCTTTTGGTGGTGGGATACAAGACAATTCTCCACAAGACAGTATTACCCAAATAAATAGTATAACCTTTGCTATACAAGATTCAAATTTAGATTCGACTCAAGTTCAAGCTGCTAAGGAGTCAGTTGGTGTAAATAATCCAAATCCGACCAAAGGTGGTTTAGGCGCAGAGACAGTTGAGGAAATAAGAGAAAATACCAAAGCATTTTTCCAAGCACAAAACAGAGCCGTAACAAAGCAAGATTACATAGGTAGGGTTTATGCCTTACCTTCAAGATATGGGAATGTAGCTAAAGCATACATAGTGCAAGATGACCAATTGAATGAATCACCACAAGCGCGTGAATCAGACGAATTTATTACCGAAGATGACATTGGAAAAACTGTTCGGGCAATATCAGAAAGGATTCCAAATCCATTAGCTCTTAATCTATACGTTTTAGGTTACAATCAAGTTAATAACTTAGTGCCAGTAAATCGTGCGGTGAAAGAAAATATAAAAACCTATTTAAGTTCGTTTAGGTCGTTGACCGATGCAGTAAATATTAAAACACCATATGTGATTAACATCGGTGTAAAATTTTCTGTTGTAACAAAAGTTGGTTTCAATAAGAATGATGTGGTTTTAAGATGTGTTGAGGAAGTTAAAAGATTTTTTGATATTGATAGATGGCAAATAAATCAACCAATAGTTTTAACAGATTTAGCTTATAAGTTATCTTTGATTGATGGTGTTGGTTCAATTGTTCCACCACAAGACAATAACCCAAATAATTTACCTATATTGATAGAAAATAAATTTCAAAAATCAGGTGGTTATTCAGGTAATTTATACGATATAAATGATGCAACGGTAGATGGTATTATTTATCCCTCATTAGACCCGTCAATATTCGAAGTTAAGTTTCCAAACGTCGATATAGAGGGTAGAGCAATTGGAAATAATATTGGCACTACAACTTACTAAAGGAGACTAAAATGCACTTTTTTGAATTCGCGCAAAAAGATTCAACTTTATATGAGGGTCAAGCCACGCAAAGTGTTAATACAGGTTTAGATGAAATATTAGAAATCAGAAAAGATATGGATGACTCTGGTCAGACCATAAATGTAAGTAGAGTTGTTATTCAATTTGATATAGCTAATATATCTTCATCGGTGGTCAACGGAACAATTCCGGCCGACGCTAATTATTTCTTAAATTTATTCGACGCCGCATCAACAGAACTAATTACAAGTCAATCTTTGTACGCTTATCCAATAAGTCAAAGTTGGGTGCAAGGAGAGGGTAAATTAAGTGATAGTCCAGAGACAACAGAGGGTTGTAGTTGGAGATATAGAGATGGAGAAATTACAGGCACACAATGGGTTAGTGGTAGTAACAGCGCTGGTGGTAGATGGGTAAGTGGTAGCACTTATGAGGCATCCCAATCTTTCGACCACGAAACATCAGATATGAGAATGAATGTTACCGATATAGTAAAGCATTGGTTATCAGGTTCTCACGATGGAGTCGTATTACACAATAATGGATTTATCGTAAAAAGAAGCGGTAGTATTGGTAACTCCGATACAAATGTTGAGGAGGGTAACACAGATAGATTTGGACAATTTAAATTTTTCTCACGCGATACTCATACTATTTTTCCACCAAAATTAGAAGTTGAGTGGGATGACTCAACATTTGATACTGGCTCATTAAGTGCATTATCAGCAGATGATGTAGATAACGTTACAATCTATATGAAAAATCTTAGAGATGAATACAAAGAAAATAGTATAGTAAAATTAAGAGTTGTGGGTAGAGAAAGATTTCCAGCTAAAACTTTTTCAACAGGCTCACAAAATTTATCAGTAAAGTTTTTACCAAGCGGTAGTCAATATTCAATAAGGGATGCTTTTTCAGAGGACACATTAATTGGATTTGGCACGGGCTCACACTTAAGTTGTGATGGTAATGGTAATTTTTTCAGATTGGATATGAACGCGTTTCAGCCTGAAAGACACTATAGAGTTTTATACAGAATTGTTAGTGGAAGTGGAGCTACCCGCACCGACCAATTTATTGACAATGATTTTATATTTAAAGTGAGTAGATAATAAATGCCTTATACAAATGAAGAGCTTCAGTCTTATGATTTTTTTCAAAATTTAAGAGAACAAGATAAAAGAGAATACTACGATAAGATAAGCGCTGCTTATGGGGAGAGTGTCGTATCTCGTTCTTTGTCTCGTCCGATAAGAAACTCAGCAGGGACTTTTGTTTCATTTGAAGAGGAGGTCGATGAGTCGATGATAGGTCAAGTAAGAAATACACCATCCGAAATATTAGTGGTTGGCCCACCTAATACACAATCCCCACCTGACCACGAGTCTACAACTGTTAGATATAGAAATGACATTACTCTCGAAAGAATTATAAATAGAAGCATAAGTTCTTTATCAGTTGGAGATGAGGATTTAGGCGTAGCCACATTAGACCCTTTACCTGATGAAGGTGAACAAACAATTCAGTTACAGAATGGTATGATAATATCAGATAGGGATTTATCACAAAGATATCTTTTAGCCGATAATAGAAAAAGAAACTTTTTGAATATAGAGATATTCAAATCTTATGAAGATATACTTTATCCAGGCGGTGTGGTTGTAGATGATATACCCATCATTAGAATTAGATTAAATGATTTGAATGCCATACCAAATGGTGCTAATATACCATTTTACTTTTCCGAATTACCAGAGACAAATCAAACTGGTGAACAGACTAGCGGAGGTTCGACTGATGGTACACAAAACTCTGATGATTTTAGTGAACCAACCACACCAGGTGAAGAAGATAATGGAGGTGGTGGGGGAACAACAAACACCGAAACCGCGAGTGGTGGAAGTGGCGGAGGATATAACTAATGCCTTTGGAAAACAGAACGAGATTTAATAAAAAAGATTTTGATTTAATAAGGCAGGGTAAATCACGTGTAATAGGACAAATTGATTCTTATAACAAACCATCATTTGGAGATGACCCACGAGATTTTATAGAATTAAACATCTATGATTTGGATGATAATTTTATACAATCACACAAAATAACTAATGAAAATTTTAGTGTTAATAATGGAAATGTAGAATTAAAACCAGGTGGTGACCTGAGGTCTTTAGGTTATCAAAGCGGTGAATATAAAATTGAATATAATTTTTTCAGAGAACTAGCAGGTTCGGAATCCAAGTTATTAATCGATGAAGAATCTAACATTTATGATGGGCCTTTTGAATTTGATGCTTTTGGTAAGATAATTGCTAGTGATGGTACAAGCAGAAAATTGGAGTTGGTGGATAATAAATTTTTCGTACACGAAATTTCTGATGATAGGACTGAGGTCAGAATAGCACCATTAAGAATCAAAAACGAAAAATATTTGGGTGATTTTGAAAATTTACAATCGGATAACACATATGTGACATCCGACCCCATAAGGTTAAGTGAGGGATTTGATTTTGTATCATTGGGAAAAGGATTGGATGAACTAACCCCTAATGGTGGTTTGGGGCAGGGTGATTCAACACTATTAAATTTAGAACTAAAAGGTAATGATGTTGGGTTCACTCCAGATATGGTGGGCTCCGAAATATCAATTAATGACGTTTATTTTCACGGAAATGATGTTGAAAACTCAATTGATTTTGCGCCCGATTTTTTCTTAACACATAACGTAAACTTTGGTCAAAACGTTCCACGAAATAGTCGTAATTTTGTTGGTGTTAAGTTTCCTCCTTTGGAGGGTTCGAATCTACCCCAAGTAGATGATAGACCATTTATTCTTAGAGGCCCGATAGGGGAAAATATAACTTATAATATAGATGGTGTAAAGGGGCCAGACCTTCTCAATAAAGACCAAATGTATAATATGCACTTTAAAAAGTTTCCTATTGGTAAAGGTGGTAATGCAAAAAAAGAATTAGCTGAAGAGGTCTTCAGAACTAATGGTAATAATTTTTTCAAAGGTAGAGCGTTTGCCTCTCTAAAGGGCGCAGACCAAAATGGAATTTATTTTACAGCGTATGTTGATTCTTCGACCGACCTACAACCAGAGTCTATAGAGTGGAAGTTTACAAATTTAGGTAGGCCAGACAACAACGCATTCAAAGGAAATGTTGTTAGTAAAAAAGCCAACATAAGACAATTTTATAGCGAAATATCAAAACTACCCACTTCGGTGAGTAGTAAGTTAGGATTCACCACACGTAATATATTTGGTAGAAGTCAGATTGGTAAAAATCCACTTTTTATTGATGCGGCTGGATTACCAACCACCATAGATGAATTTGGGGCTAGGGTGGTATCTAGTGACGGAATACTTTCGGTGGCCGATAAATTTTATTCTACGATTATCCAATTCACACAACCAGGTATTTATGATGCGGAGGTTGCGGTCACATTTAATTATGGAATTAGAAAAAGAGTTTTAAGAGCTAAAAAACGAAAATACTTTATGGTTATCCCAAGATTTGGTAAAGAGGGTGATAACGACACAATAGATGACTTTCGGTCTGCAAAAAGTTTTATTAGAAGTGTTAACGAACAGGATGAGGGTTAAGAATTATGCCAATCAAATACCCATCATTTAGAAGTAACACAGGCGGACAAACTGATTCTGCTTTAGATTTACTACAAAATAGTGCTATTGTACCACTCACATCAGAACATCCAAATGCTAAAAATGTTAGATTGGTAAACGGTGTTGTTTATGGAACCGCAACTATAAGAAATGAAGAACAAGCACCCTCATTTCCAATTACATTTGAGTTAAGACTGAATTACATTGAAGGTGATACACCTGATATATACAAATGGAGCGTTGTACACCCTAATGGTGAAGTAGTAAACTCCGACCAATCAAATAATAATAGATTTGAAAAAATATTTTTTGTTGAACAAAATGGAGCTGGTTTAGGTGAGTATGTTGTTCGTGTAAATGCTTCTTCATCCACAAATCCAGATATAAAGTTAGTTTATGAATTACCAGTACAAATAGTAGAACCGAATATTACCAGAGCTTTTGTAGAAAATGGAATCTTCTCACCATATAGAGGAAAAATAATCGAATACATCGACCCAACAAAAGTAATTGTTGATAGGTCTATAAATGACTATGCAAAAATTTTAGCTGGGGTAAAACAAACCAATCTGGCTGCTAAACCAAAATGGGTAATAAAGAAAAAATTTCAGAACATAAAAGACTTTACGACATTGTTACGTTTCGGTAATGATAGAACATCACTTGCAATAAATTACGAATCTGATACAAATACCTTTCCAAATCGACCTAACTCGATAATTTACAAAACATATAATCCAATCGATGAATCCGTAAACGTAAAAGATAATGCTTATGTGGTAAGGGAGATGATTCCACCCATAGTTGAGAGAATAAAACTCGTTGAATTTCAAGAATCAGATTTAGGTGATTTTGTTTTAAGACAACCTAATAAAGATTCCTTAGAAAGTCCTGTGCAAAAAAGACCAACTGATTTTAAAAATTATAATACATTGATAGGTTCGGGCTCAACATTTGTAGAAAACACTTTGAGAAATAATTTACTTAGTGGTAGCACATCAGTAAATCTAAACATAGATTATAATAACTACGAAAATTTCACCCACTTTGGTTCAGCTAATGAAAGAATTAAAAATTTCAAATTAAAGTTAGAATCCATTCAAAGTTATAATGAGGAGAGCCAATCATTATTATCTTTTAGTGGAAGTGATAACGATATTAGAAGCATAGAGAATAAACGTGATGAGGTTATTAACAATTTTGACGGATATGAAAGATATTTGTATCAACAAAGTTCTTCGGCTTCTACAAGTTCTTTAGGTCAGTTTTTTGATACAGCGTGGCCGAAAGTATCTGGCGCAGGGACTTTAGCCAATCCATATAGAGTTGCTAATACAACATCATCCCTATCTACAAACTGGTATAGTCTCAATACAGATTCCGCTTCTTTGTATGATGATAGTAACCCGACCCGTTTAGTAAATTTATTACCCGAGCACGTCAAAGCCGACCCTGAGAATGAAACTTTTTTAAAATTTATGGATATGGTTGGACAATATTTTGATGAGATATGGGTTTATATAAAAGCACTTAGTGATGTCACAGATAGAAGACAAAAGATTACCGAAGGATTGGCGAAAGATTTAGCTTATGATTTAGCTAAGTCATATGGTTGGGAATTAAATTCTGGTAAAGACTTATTAGAATTATCACAATATAAATTAGGTTTAAATCCTAGCGGTTCTTCCTATCCCACATATTCAGTAACCGCGGAGGAGGATATTGAGAAAGAAATTTGGAAACGTATATTATTAAATATACCATACTTTCTTAAAACAAAAGGAACTGCTAAGGCATTAAAAGCGTTGGTGGCTTGTTATGGAATACCATCAACAATATTAAGAATTAGGGAATATGGTGGTCTCAATTTTTCAGGTAGTGAGGCTACGTTTGATATTAAGAAAAAGTTTACAAAATCATTAGATTTCAAAGGTGAACAATTTGTATCATCATCGTGGGAAAATGTAAATTCTGTAAAACCTCATACAGTTGAGATAAGATTCAAATCTCCAACAGGTTCAAATCAGACTTTAGTTCAAAAAGATAATAAATGGGCATTACGTTTAAAAGATAATGGTTCTATTGATAATAAGGGATTTGTTTCTTTTATGATATCTGGCTCTAACGGTTATAAAGAAATTAGTTCTTCGTTGTTACCGATTTATGATAATGATTTTTATTCGGTGATGTTAAGAAAAAAGATTATCTCACATAATCATATTTCACCATTTACACAATCATTAGCAGGAACTATTTTTGCCGATGGTGCAAGAAACGGAACTTTAACATCACATAGCGGTTCTGAAAAACTAAGTGAGTTTAGTCTCAGACATACAGCTACTGCGGAGGATTCTTTTACTCTTAATCATAAAGGCGTTGGCGCATCATTTATATCAGCTTCTTTAGGTAAGGAGGTTGAATTTTCAGCGCAAGTCGCCGCTAGCGCTAGTAATAATATGGACAAAGGTGATGCTAAAGTACAATTACAATTATTTGAATTAGATTCAGCTGAAAATGTGTTAGAGTTTGCTGAAACAGATTTTGAACATATAACAACAGATTTTAAAAGATTGCAGGTTAGAAGAACGGTTAGTAATCCTCGCACAATTACTTTATCTCTGAGATTAAAAAATCAAAGAGAAAATGATACTGTCTTTTATGATAATTTAACCTTAGTCACAGGCAGCACTGCTTATGGTTTAGATGATGATATTAGTGACGATGTTTCCACCGCTTATAATTATGAATTGTTTGTAAAAAAATATGATGCTGGGAGAAGTGAGATACAATATGAATCAAAAAATACTTTATTGATTGATGGTTCGGTTGAGGCTTCACATTCTTATAATGGTAGTTGGTCAGGTAGTGGTCATTTATTTATAGGTGGTAGTGGTAGCGCAGAGTTTGGCGCACCACTCAGCGGTTCATTAATGGAGTTTAGATTATGGACGACTCCTTTAATGGAGAGTAAATTCAATAATCACGTAGCGGCTCCAAAAGCAATCAATGGAAATCACCCATCAGCATCTTTCACAGAACTGCCTGTTAGATTTTCTTTTGATGATAATAAAAATTTGAGCACAGGAAGCGGAGATACAAACATACCTAATGTCGCTCCTGACCAAACAACATTTTCTTCGACTGGTAGTTCTTTTATTACGGGTAGCGCAGTTGATTTTGCTGATGAGGTAAACTTTTCTTCTGTAGAGGAAGAAATGAAAATGTTCGTACCCAACGCCGGGCCAAACCGTAGAAACGCTAAAAAAATTAGAATTGAATCATCTACAATTTCTACAAGTTCTTTAGAGACATTGGATTCTGGAAGTAGAGGGGAAGTTGATAGAGTATTGAATAGAAAAAATAAAGAAACAATTGCCGAATTTGATGAGCTTGATGTTGAGAGTAATAAATTAGGATTGTATTTTTCACCTGTAGATGTCGTAAATGAAGATATAATTTTGTCTGTGGGTGATTTAGATTTTAATCAATTTTTGGGTGACCCACGTGACCAATTTGAGTTAGAGTATAGAGAACTAAAAGATATTTCAAATAAATATTTTCAAAAATATTCTGGTAAAAATAATTTTTGGGATTATTTACAAACTGTAAAATACTATGACCAATCAATGTGGCAACAATTTAAAAAACTAATACCAGCAAAAGCTAAGGCTACATTAGGAACATTGATTGAGGGTAATATTTTTGAAAGACCTAAAGAGATTATTGGTAAACTACCAAGTCAAGAAAGAGTTGATTTAGAAACCGAAATCAATGTTGGTATTTTAGAGGTCACACAATCAGATTTTAGACCTGTTATTAGTTTACCTACACAGAGTGTTCCTACTTTCGACGGAACGATATCTGAAAGTAGATTAAGAGAATCATCGATATATTACCTCAATGAATCGGCATCATTACAAACATCCGTTTATGACAGTAGAGAGGGTAGATTCTATGTAACCGCATCAGTCCGTTATGGAAATCGAAGTTCAGCCGATGAACCTACAAAATTTTTCTCAGAGGCAGTTTATGAGTTCGTGAGTGGTTCTCAATTTTCGGAAAGATATGAGATAAAGGATTTATTTTTCTCAGCATCATCTGGTCAAGACCAATATGATTCGTTTTTATCAGGTTCATTAAAGCCAACAACTTCAACAAATGGTGGGGCACATTCATCATCTTTTTCACCATCACCTTTTGAACCTATATCTAGAACTACAACCGCTCAAAGAAGATTATTTTTTGAAGGAATTAAAAATACACCCGATACAACTATTGGCGCTGTAGGGGGTAACTATAATGTTCAATCAACAGACCCGATTGAGGTCTTTGGTACGGCTCCGACTTCGGTCGCTAAAGCTCCTCCGGGTTTAGGTGGAGATTCTAGATTGGTAATTAATAAGAGCGATAACGTCAGACAAGCAGATAGAAGATTTGGTAGGGGATTAGGTTTAAACGTACCATTAGCTCCAGCAACAGTTCCTACACCAGAAAGTGAATCACAATTTGATGAATCCGAAACCGCTGGTATAGCACCTCAATATTTAAATACATCGAATGAGGGTCAGAGTGAAATAGATATTTCTCCAACATCTGAGGACAGAAGAAATAATACTGAGGAATATTATGAGAACAGATTTACAGGTGGAGAGGATAACTTTGGAAAGGGATAACTTTAAAACATAAAAAAATGGTATAAAATTAATTAACACCATATTTATATAAGAAGTGTTTTAAGCTATCAAAAAGAATTTTTCGAAATCATATATTTATACATAATGAGGAGATTAAAATATGGGTTTTCTTGACAATACATCGACAACCGTTGACGCTATATTGACCAAAAAAGGTCGAGAGTTGTTAGCGAAAGGTGATGGACAATTTAAAATAACTAGATTTAGATTATCGGATGATGAAATAGATTATTCATTATACGATACCACACACCCAAATGGGTCGAATTTTTTTGGCGCGGTAATTGAAAACATATCTTTGTTGGAGGCTTTTCCAGTTGGTAAATTAAAATACTTTCTAATCAACGCCAGTGAGGGCGCGACAGCAGCTGGTGTTATTAATATGGATACCTCAACAATTACTTTGAGAGCTAGCCAATCAACAACCTTTAGCCCAACCACCGAAAATGTAGCTGATAATTCTTATATATTTACATTGAGTAATTCATCCGCTGGTGTATTAAGAGGGGGTTCAGCTGGTGGAGGCGGTAATCAAACAGCTGGCACTACTGTTACTGCCAGAGGTAAAACTATTACATTTGTTGCAGCTAGGTTAAATCAAGATTTAAACGCAACTATAACCATAGAGGGAGTAAATTCTGGCGCTAGAGTTAGCATACCATTAGCAATAAAAGCCGCAACATCAGGTGGTACAACACCACAAGTATAGGAGTAATTAATGTTTCAAATATTTGATGAAGAAAACGATGTAATAAGAGACCAAGCCTCAACAATATCATCTGGTATGTGGTCGGAAGGTGTTGGTAATTTACAAGATACAACTGGCGGTGGAGCACATACATCCTCTGTACAAAGCGCCAGCAACGGAGATTATTTTGTAGAGGTCTACAATAAACCATTAACAGATACCACTTCAGAAAGACAATTTGCGATAGCTTATGGTCATAAAGGTGGTAGTGGTTCTTTGGGTACGATTGGTGCTACAGGCGATAGGGTAACAGCAGCTATTTATGGACAATTTAATAATTTAATAAATCCGCCTGAGACCGAAACATTTTCATTCAAAGGTAATACAAAAGCGCAAAATGATATTTATGTCATTACAATCAACAGAGCTAGATTAAGAGAGAAAATGGATCCTGGTAATTGGGAATTAAGATTGGGTGCTAGTGGTTCAGCCGCTCAACCAGCAGGAGGAAAATTATTACAATTAATCGATGATAGTAGCACTAATACTAATCCAAATTCAGGTGAATTGGGTGTGGAGTTCAACATTGTGAGTGGTAGTGTTGCAGGTGGTTCAACCACTATAGATACTGCGGCTGATTCCGAAACAACGCATGGTTCATATGGATTTTTCTATCCAGAGGTTGGAATATTAATATTAAATCCAAGCGCTTTAAGTGGTAGTCATTATCATTTAAATACGGTCACCGCATCAAATACAGCAAACAATAACCATATTACAATGTTCAACGCTGTTAGCTCAAGTGGAGCTTATTCCGATGGTACAACAGGAATTTATTTTGCTGCTAGAAGAGAAGAAAAGGTTACTTCTAATCATTACTTTGTAAGAGTTAAAAATAAAGACTTTAATTTTAGTCAAAACCCAACATACGTTAGTGGTTCTGATGGTAGTCTTAAGATAGACGCTTTTAAAGGTAACTCGAAGACATTCATAACTACTGTAGGTTTATATGGTGAACAAAATGACGATTTGTTGGCTGTAGCAAAATTGAGTAAACCTATTCTAAAGGATAAGACAAGAGAGGCACTTATCAAAGTAAAGCTTGACTTCTAAATCTAAGGGCTTACAATGTTCAAAAATATAGAACCAGAAGATGTAGCCATAAGACCCTTCCAAGTTCACAAAAAATTCACATTCACAAATAATGATAGCGGTAGCGGTGTTTATGGATTAATAGGTGTTAGTGGTAGCACTTATAACTTCAAAACTTCAACTGCCGATTCACAAAGTTTTGGCGTTCGCAATGAGTTATCAGCTAGTTTAAACAAAAAACCATACTTAGCTACTTTTTACAAATTAGCAACTTACTCAACAATTAATCAACTATACTATAAAGATTTGGATGTGCATGGCCAATCAATAAATTTAGAGCATTGGTTAAAACCGTCTTCAAGCTTTGACTCATCATTTATTTCGTCTTCAGATGCGGTTGGAGAAATATCCAATCGTTACAGGTCCAGAGTCTTACATAGCCAATGTAATGTCGTAACAATTCCAAGACAATTTTATGGTGAGAAAATACAACCTAACTCTGTGGTTTTAAATGACGATAGTACGGATTCAACACTTATAATCAAAGATGATGGTTTAGGTAATTTATACGATAACCAATTTTCAGCTAGCTATAGTATAGCATCTCAATCGGTTGGAAGTGATGGGCAAATTAGTGGTAGTGTTATAGGTAATGTTATTTATGAGCATGGTCTGTTAATTATAACTGATACTGGCTCTTCTTATGAAAATGTTGGCGTGACAACTGGCACGGATGGTTGGGAGGTTAATTTCAAATCTACACAAACTATTTTTGAAAGAGAATATTTATGTTCTATACAACCGAACGAATTAACACGCACAACTAACGTCAGTTTATTTCCAGGCAATAGTGGTAGTTGGCAAGTGGGTAGTGGTTCTTTGATACCAAGAAAAGCAAATGCCAGTTCCTCTAACATTTGGAATTATTTAGACATACCTCCGGGTAGCTCTTCCTATAAAGAATTCTATGCTGGTACGGGTAGTTACAAACCTATGGTGACAGGCTCAGATTTTTCTACTTATGTTACAGGTATTGGTTTGTATGATGATTTTAACAATTTATTGGCGATTGGTAAATTAGCAAAACCAGTCAAAAATGATAAAGAAATGGCGATGAGTTTTGTCATAAGATTTGATACATGATAAAATTTTCCATATCTGCTGATGGAGAACAATCGTTGAAAAAGATATGTAATCATTGTAAATGTGAAATACAGGATTTAAATATGGATGATATTTTGGTGAAAGCTGATACAGATTTAATAATAAGAGATTCTCAGGGAAATGAAGTGACTCGCACAGAGATACCTGATGAATTGACAAATTGTAAATGTGAGAATTGTAATGATTAGTTTATCAAATTTTTTATTAGAAAGAATTGATTATCATCACGTAGCATCCCAATTGGTTAAACATTATGGTTTGAAAAGTAGAATCAAATTTGTTAAAAGTAGATTAAAGGGTGATTATAATGTCGATAAGGACATTATTAATCTTCGTCCACAATATAAGACCATCAAAGATTTTCTAATTACGGTATTGCATGAAATTGACCACGCCTTAGATGCAAAGAGATTGGGAAAGAAAAAGTATAAAGAACAATATAGTTTGGAAGGTGAGCTAGCAATCCAAAAAGGTGGTGATTTTCACGATGATAATTACTATGAAGAGAAGGCTGAAAAATGGGCTAGAGCGAACTATAAAAAGTGGATGAAAAAAATAATTGATTTTTGATTTTTTCAAGACTATTTATCTAAAAAGTTTTAAAAGTTTAGAGAAAAAGATTAGTATATGAAATCTCGTTCGGCAAAGAACAAAGGTAAAAGGTTACAAAATAAAATTCGTGATTTAATTTTAGAAAAGTTTGACAGCTTGGAAAGTGATGATGTTCGTTCAATAACGATGGGTGATAGCGGAGAAGATATTTTATTATCCCCAGCTGCACGTAAATTATTTCCTTTTAGTGTTGAGTGTAAGAATCAGGAAAAATTAAATATTTGGTCAGCGCTTGACCAAGCAGAACAAAATAGTGGTGAACATACACCATTGGTTATTTTTAAAAGAAATCGTTCAAAAATATATGCGGTTTTGGAAATAGAAAAGTTATTAGAATTACTAAATGAATGAAACAAAAATCATATCATTACTTAATAGGGTATTAAATGGTAATGGTAAAAAACTAACAAAGCAAAATGAGTATATGTTTTGGTCACCATTCATATCCCATCACAAGCCAAAGTTACAAATTAATGTAAATACAGGTAAATGGCATTGTTGGGTAAGTAACAATGGTGGTCATAATCTCTATAATCTTTTTAAAAAACTTAATGTAAGCACAAAATATTTTAGCGAACTAAAAGAACTTACTAAAGATGATGATTGGCAATTTAAAAAACAAATAAAAAAAGATAATAAAACCTTTCTAAGTTTACCAAATGAATTTAAACCATTTTATGATTCGAAAGATTCCATAGTAAAAAAACATGCGTTAAAATACCTTAATAATAGAGGTGTTACATCCGATGATATATTAAAGTATAATATTGGTTATTGTGATAGTGGCACCTACGTTAATAGAATTATTATCCCATCTTATGATTGTGATGGTAATTTAAATTTTTTTGTAGGTAGGGACTTTTATAATAGTAAGATGAAATATAGAAACTCACCGACATCAAAAAATATTATAGGATTTGAATTATTAATTAATTGGAACGAACCAATTACATTAGTTGAGGGGCCGTTAGATGCCATAACTGTTAAACGTAATTGTATACCATTGTTCGGTAAAACTATTATGTCACAACTTTATCATAAAATTATTAGTGAGAATGTAAAAGTAGTGTACATATGTTTAGACAATGATGCTATTTCAGATAGTCTAAAAATTATAGATAAACTCCTCAAAGAGGATATAGATGTCCGATTTATCAAACTAAACGAAAAAGACCCAAACGATATAGGGTTTGAAAGTTTTCTACACCAACAGAAAAAAGCAGAGAAGATGGATTTTTATAGTTTGATAAAACATAAATTAAATGAAAAACCAATGAGGCTATTAGTTGATTAAAAAAGAAAACCTAAATGTTGATTTTAAGGAATTAAAATACATACATCACATTTCCGATATACAGATTAGGAATTTAAAAAGACATAAAGAATACGAAGAGGTTTTTGAAAGAACCTATGAGGAAGTAAGAAAGAACAAAGACAATGCGGTAGCGTATATCGGTGGAGATATAGCTCACTCAAAAACAGAGATGTCACCTGAGTTAGTAGACCAATTATCTAGATTATTCAAAAATTTATCCGATATATGTCCGACTTTAATTATAGCTGGTAATCACGATTGTAATTTAAATAATCGGTCTCGTTTGGATGTTTTGACTCCGATAGTCAACAATCTAAATCATCCCAATTTATATTATTTAAAAGATAGTGGAATTTATACATGCGCTGATACAAAATTTGTTGTGTGGGATTGTTGGAGCGATGAAAGTGATTTCATTACCTCTGATAAGGTAGATGGCGATACTAAAGTAGTTTTATTTCACGGAACTGTTGATAGAGCACAAACAGACTTAGGTTTCAGATTACCATCCGATGTTCATATAGACAAATTTAAAGGTTATGATTTAGGTTTATTAGGAGACATACACAAAAGACAATTTTTAAATGATGAGGAAACGATAGCTTATTGTGGTTCATTGGTTCAACAAAATCACGGTGAGGGTTTATCGCATGGGTATTTATTATGGGATGTACCAAAAAGAAAATCAAAATATATAGAGATACCCAATGATTATGGTTATTACACCATTGATATAGATAATGGTGAACTACCTGAAATAAAAGACATGCCCAAAAAAGCAAGATTAAGAGTTAGGGTTTCAAATACAAATGGTACAGAATTAAAAAAATGTTTATCGATTGTTCACAAACAATATGGAATATATGATATTACGGTGACACGCACAGATGGATTAGAGCTAAATAGAGGTGAAGTAAAAGAAAAAATAGATGTGGGTGATATCACCAATCCTAATTATCAATATGAACTCATAGAAAACTTTTTAAAAAGAAATAGCTATGTTGATGATGAGACACTACTTAAAATAAAAAAAATTAATGATGATTTAAATTTATCTATGCCTGAGGAGGATATCTCTCGTAATGTTGATTGGGTAATTAAGAAATTTGAATTTGAAAATATGTTTAGTTATGGTGATAAAAATATAGTTGACTTCACAAAAATTATGGGTATCAATGGTTTATTCGCACCAAACGCTAGTGGAAAGTCATCACTATTAGATGCTTTATCATTTTGTCTATTTGATACTTCATCACGTGCACCCAAAGCCGAAAATGTACTAAATAATAAAAAGAATAATTTTTGGTGTAAACTAAACTTTGAAATAAATGATATCAACTATTATATAGAACGTAGAGGTAAGAAATCAAGAAATGGGCATGTCAAAGTCAATGTAGATTTTTGGATGGTAGATGAGGTCGGAGAAAAGGTTTCTTTAAATGGTGACCAACGAAGAACAACCAATTTTAACATCAAAAAAGTAATTGGAAGTTATGAGGATTTTATTCTCACAACCTTATCATTACAAAATAATTCGACTGTTTTTATCGACAAAACACAAAAAGAAAGAAAAGAATTATTAGCACAATTTATGGGTATTGGAATATTCGATAAACTTTACACAATGGCTAATCAAGACATATCGGATATATCAGCTATACTAAAAGATTTTAAGAAAACAGATTACGATAAACAATTATCAGATACACAAAAAGAGATTGAACAAATATCTAAAACATATAAATCCTTAATAAAAGAAAGAGACAATCACTTAGGTGAAGAAAAACAACTCAATAAGGATATTTTAGATTTAACAAAAAAACTAAAACCTTTAGATGATTCGATTACAAATATTGATGAATTAGAAAAAACTAAAAACGAATTTTCAAAATTATTATCCGAAAATAAAAGTGGTATGGACTCAATTGTTAGCGATGCTATTCAGACAAAATCTAAGAAGGCTGATATAGAATCAGAGATAGAAATTCATTTGGAAAACAAAGTAGAAGAAAAATTTCAACAATTAAAAAAATATGAATTAGAAAATGAAACTCTAAACAATGATATTGAAAAATTAAAAATAGATGTAAGTCATAAAAAAGATAAGAAAAAACTTATAGATTTAATCTCACATTTTAAAGAAAATCACGATGTTAATTGTAAATATTGTGCCGAAAACGAAGTTCTTTCATCCACAAAACAGACCGAAGAGTTGATTGAAAAGGACGCTATTTTAGCCAGAAGCTATATTGAGAAAAGAAAACAATTAGACACAAAATTAGATGAGTTGAAAAAAATAAAAAGCCAAAAAAATGATTACGATGATTTACTAACAGAGCTTAAAAACATTACTGATGTACAAAATAATTTAGTATCACAGCAAACTTTATTGATAGAAAAAAATAAAAATTACGAAACTCAAATTAATGTTATCGATGAAAAGATACAAAAGTATTATGAGCAAGAAAATGATATAAAATATAATAAGGAAATCGAAAATGACATTAGTGATTTAAAGGAAACAATTGATTCGTTATCATCGTTAGTTCAACAATTTCAAAACAAAGTTAATGATACAAACGGCAGGATAAAAATTTTAGAGACAGAAAAAAACAATATTATGGATACCATAGTTAAAGTCGAAGAGTATGAATCTAAATATCAGGCCTACAAATATTATTTAGATGCGGTGAAAAGGGACGGTGTTCCTTATGAATTGATTATGAAAGCGTTACCGACGATTGAAGGTGAGGTAAATAATATCTTATCACAATTAGTTGACTTTGGTATAGTTTTACAAATGGATGGTAAAAACATAAATTGTTTGATAGTTTATGATGATGATAATATCTGGCCGTTAGAATTATCAAGTGGTATGGAAAGATTTATCAGCTCCCTCGCAATTAGAGTTGGATTAATTAATGTATCTAATTTACCACGAACTAATTTCCTAGCCATAGATGAGGGTTGGGGCACAATGGATTCAGACAACTTAAACTCTGTGTATAATCTGTTTCAATATTTAAAATCACAATTTCAATTCACATTAATCGTTTCACATATTGAATCAATGAGAGATGCTGTTGACTCTTTATTAGAGATTAAAAAAGAAAATGGTTATAGTAATATTAACTATGTATAACCCTTTTTCCAACGGGCATTCTAAACGTCCCTAACTTCTCAGGTTGTTTCTCAGTCTCCCTTTTTAATTTCAAAACATATTGATTCAGGACTGCGCTCATCGTTGTACTTTCCTCTTTAACATATTTCCTAAACCAGGCTATAAGTTCATCTTCTATAGTAAAAGAATATTTACCTTTCATACCGATATTATCCATACTTCGTTAATATTTATAAGTATAAAATTTTAAAAAAAAATATTTATATTATATCAAATAGGATAACATATGCCCGTATTAAAACGTTTTTTAATTGACCAAAGATTAAGAGATTTAGATGTTGCCGTTGAGGACACATCACCAACCTCTGATTATTTCGGTGTCTTTGATTTAGAAAGAGAGATACCGCAGGGGAGAAGTACGTTTCAGATATTAGGTTCTGATTTTATTAAAGATAACGTAGAGGTAAAAGTAGAGCTTATCAGTTCTTTAGGTCTCCCTATCTATACAGAGCCAATATTCTACAAAAAAGATAATCCATCCAAACACATTATGATTGAGGTATATGAGGACACAGCGCCAGGTAGAGCAACACTTTATATAGCCGGACAATTGAATCCAAATTTAATAGATGTACCAAGCGGATATGAGGATATTTACAATGTTCGTTGGCAAACAGATATTTTTATTAATCCAAATTTAGACAATACCCAACCCATTATATTTTATGGACAAACGCCAGAATCTCAACCATCAATGGAGGTATCTGAGATTACAAAAGGTTATGTTATAAAGACTGAAGCCACAAAGTCAATTGAAACAATAAGCGCTGAAGGGCAAGGTTCTGAGGCTGACCCACGTGGAGGTTCAACTGTAAGAAAATTTCCTGATGATATGGGTGAGGGTCACATAAGGGATTTTCGAAAGTATGAGGATTCAGGCCCATTCTCATCATTGTACAAATCTTATAGATTTGAGGGTGACCCAACTTCTTTTGCCTCCTCAAACTCACCAACAGGAGATACTGGTTTTGCTAAGTATAATTCATACAGAAATACATTGGAGGGGACTGGCACAGGTACTGATGTAAGATTAGCTAAAAACCAAAAAAGAAACAGGCCACGAAACACACAATCGGATGGTAATAAATACGTTTCAGATTTTTTAAAATTTGATTCAAATTTTAGTAAAAGAAAAGGATTTGGTGGAACCTCTAAAAATGAAGATAGAGGCCCTCAAAACAATGCAGAGGAAAACGATTCTACAAATTCACCACCATTTCAATTATTTAAAAGGTTAACAGGTAATTTTTCTTCATCAGTTGTTGGTGGGACTTTGTTTGTGGACAATCCACAAGTATCCGAAGAAATAGAGGGTATTGATGGTCAGAACTTTACCTCTTCAAGCTTTACATCATCAATCGTATCTATAATTAATACACAACAGATAAAGTTATCTAGACCATTTTCAATCAAAGAAGAGTCTAGCGGATTGTTGATACCTGTCCCATTCACTTGTGATGAATTCAAAATCGAAACTCCATCCACAGATACAGGCTCCGCTTCAACAACCTACTTCCGTTCTTTTGCGGATATCAATTTAAAAAATATGAGAACTTTTTCAGGTGATATTTCTACAATAAAAGCCTATGGTCGAAGTCAGGGCTCAGCAGGTGATTATGAATTATTAACAGAAAAATTAGTTGAAGCGCCAGAAAAACTGATTGACCCATTTTCACCAAGCGGTTTTCAAAGAATAGGATATTTTACAGGACAACATACCGTCACAAATAACTATAGAGCCTTTCACGATACAGGTGATTATCAAACTGGTGGTGCTGGCTATCCATCATCTGCTTCAATAGGAGCAGTGGGGACTAACTCATTAGGATTTGTACAATATACATCATCATTTGAAAATCCCGCTACAATTGATACAATCTATATTTCTGGTTCGACCTCAAAATTCAATGAATCATTAAGAATTGAGACACTCAGCACCAAACCTATGAAGTTAGTTAAAAACGTTCAATATGTTTTGAGGGGTAGATTTTGGGGTAAAAAGACGCCTAAAATTGCATATGTCGAAACTGAAGACGGTGGTACGGCGAAACAAAATATAGATGGTGGTAGAGCTAGATTAGAATTTTTTATAAGCAGTAGTAAATTACCACCTGAGACACCGATTCCTAAAGGAGGTAGTCCAAACAATCCGCAAGGAGTCTATGGTGAACCTTTAAAAGATATCTCAACCCGAGATCCAGGAGATTCAATTGTCTTGGAGGTTAATGAGAATAGAGGTTTTGAAAGCTTTGGATTAATTGAACAAATGTTTGAACCATCATTTATTCCCGATACCGCTGATGCTGATGATTGTTCTTTACAAATTAGGGTCGATTCTGGCGAGTGGTATATTTCAGACTTATCAATACGCCCAGCAACAGAAACAGGCTTTAGTCCTGATGAATTTAGATTCATAGCCCCATTACCACCATTGGTAAAAAGGCCGGATATATTTGATTTTATGGTTGAATATTATGATATCAATAATAATCAATCTGCTGTGACATCTTTTAAGGATGACGTGTTTTTTGAGGGTCAAAATTTTACAATACAAGGAACTGATAATTTATTGACTGGCTCATTGTTTATGGGGCAAGTTGTAGATACAGGTATTGAGGCGGCTGGAGTAAACTCAGCTTACATTAGGTCGGTAGGGTACGCTGGATTTGAAAGTTCTAGCGTGAGTGGTATTGGTGGTTTCGCTATATTTAGTGGTTCTGTCTCAGCGTCATTTAAAACCACAGAAAGTTATGATGGTGTTGGTTTAGAACTTCACGATGGAAGTAGTGGGTCATTTAGATTCAGAACTTTAACACCAGATGGTACATCCGAATTGGATATCAAAACAAATAAATTCTTTTTTGGTAGAGAGGGTGTACAATTTATTAGTGGTTCCGATGATAAGATAGAGATAAGCTCTAGTAACTTTCATTTGGATAACGATGGTTCCGTCACAATGCAGGGAACCATTACGGCGACCGCTGGTGGTACGATTGGTGGATTTACCATTGGTTCGGATAATTTAACAGCCACAAACTTCATACTAAATACTACAAATAAATCATTAACTTTAGGAAGCAGTAATACGATATTCATCGCCGATGCAGATACAGGCATTCAATTAGGTAATGCTACTTTTGCTAGTGCACCATTTAGTGTTACCACCGCAGGTGTTCTTAAAGCTGAGTCAGGCACAATCGGAGGATTTACTTTAGGAAGTACAACACTAACTGGTGGTAAATTGATTTTAAACGCCACCGATGGCACTATAGAATCAACTGGATTTGCTAGTGACGTAGCGGGTAGTGGTTTTAGACTGACCGCACAAAATGGTGGATTTTTAGAGGTTGAAAACGCAAGAATTAGAGGAACATTAAAAACAGCAGTATTTGAAAAAGAAACGGTCAACGCAGTCGGTGGACAATTATATGTCGCAAACTCAACCGTTCTAACAGGTTCAGCTGCAGCTCCAAATGGAATACATACAGCAGCACAAACTACAATGTCGGTCGAAAATGTTACTGGTTTTGTAGCGGACGAAATATTATCTTTGAAAAAAGTAAGTAATACTGGCTTCGCAACCGAGTATGTTAAAGTTGTAAGTGCATCACGAAGTGTACCATCAAGTGATACAAACTTATCTGGCTTACTATTTGTTACAAGAGGTTTTGGCGCAGGCACCACAGGTATCACAGGTTCATTAGGACAAACGCCTGGAAATGCACAATCATATAGTGGTTCTCAAGTGGTCGTATCAACAGGTAAAACCAATACTGGTTATATTAGGTTAAATGCAAATCCAAACGATACTTTCACACCTTTCATTGATATTGTTGAGAGGACGGGTAGCGGTGTTTATGATGTTGATTTGAAAGCTAGATTGGGCGATTTGAGTGGATTAAGTCAAGAAAGACTGCAAGGAACAAGCCCATCAAACGCTGGTTTTGGATTGTATTCACAAAATGTATTTTTAGAGGGAGGTATTGTAGCCAACACTGGTTCAATCGCCGGTATAAAAATGCAAAACAATAAATTGTTTATTGGAACTGGCAATCACGGAAATTCTAATACCGCTTTTTTTGTTGATAACTCAGGTCAATTCAGTTTAAAGGACAAATTGGTATGGGATGGAACCGATTTAGCAATTGAGGGTTCGATAACAATAACAGGCGGCCCGACCGCGGCAGAGCTCACATCCCTCAAAACCGCTACAGGTTCTTTACAAAGTAATATTGATAGTGGGGTAGCGGATGCTAAATTAGCGGCCGCACAATCATCATCAGCCTCAGGCTCCATTGGTGTAAATGCTGCAACCACCGCTGAAGCAAATGCTAAGGCAGCGGCAGCGGCATCATCATCAGCATCTGGTTCTATATTGTCCGCATCATTGGGAGCTAAAATAAATCCATTCGAAACCCAAGTTAAATTAACTAGCGCAGGGGTAGAGGTATTAACAGATAGTGGAACCTCATTGTCTAATTTTGGAACCACTATGAGGATTGGACAGGTCAATGAATCACACATAGCAATTTCCTCAACTGGTTCAGATTTTTTTGATGCTGATGGTGCTAGCAAAAGAGTTCAAATACAAAATGATGGTAATGTTACAATAAATGCGCCTGACGGAAATTTTAGGGTTGTAGCAAATTCAGATGGAGTCGTTGTTAGAAATACTTCAAACCATTTAACATTTCTAAACCAAGAAGGTTTACACGTTACCCAAAGTGGTGTGGGAGTCGCAAACTTTGGTGCTACAAGCACAGTCGGTAGGCGTGATAAATCACATACGGCTATTTCATCAACTGGCTCAGATTTTTATGATGGTGATGGTTCTACCAAAAGAGTTCAAATACTAAATGATGGTAATTTTTTAGTTAACGATAGTAGTGGGAACAACAGAGTTATAGCAAATTCAAGCGGAGTAAAAACTTTAAATGATTCAAACAACTTATCATTTATAAGTTCAGCAGGTTTACACGTTACACAGAGTGGTGCTGGGGTCGCACAATTCGGTTCAACCACACGCATCGGTCAAACTTCGGGTGTAAACACAAATATTTCGATAACTGGAGATTCCTTATCATTCAGAAGTGGTAGTGTGGATATCATAACAATTAGTGGTTCTGGTCAAATTGTCGGTGATGATATATTGATTGAACGTTCAAGATTATTTGGATTTGGTGGTGATGGTGATATTGTTTTAAACGCGGGTGGAGGAACTTCTGCCGTTGGTAAACACCAACCACCAGATGGTATAGCAGATTTAGGCCCACACCAATCCAGCACCAGATTTGATAATGCTGCTGGTGAGACTGTTTGTACGAGAAGCGGTAATACGTGGACTATGCAGGGAGATTGGTATCCTTATTCATTGAATTTAGATGATGATAGTGGTGCTATGAGATTGGTGACAAATGGATTCAGATTATTCGTATATGATTTATTGACAATTGATGGACAATCCATACTGTCCCACAACGGAGGGCAAGGAGAAAATGGTGGGAGTTCGGATGCATCACTCCCAAACTTCGGAGAGGGTGGTGCTGGTGCGGCTGAAGGCACATTAGCAGGTGGTGCCACAGGTGGTGATGGTGGAGCTGGTGGTTCAGGGGTTGGACAAGGTGTTAAAGGTGGTGGTGGAGGCGGTGCCGGAGGTGGTGCCGGATTAATTTTAATATCGGCAAGAAGAATTAAAAACAGCGGAACCATACAGGCGACTGGTGGGCAAGGTGGTAATGGTGGTGCAGCTGGACTTTAAAAAAAATAGGAGAACAAAATGTCTACAGGTGGTGAATTAGGCGCCGCGGGTGGTAGAGGTAGTACCACATTTGCGGCTACAAGAATTGATGTGCTTGACCCTCATGTTCTTATTATGATGAGGGATGTGATGGGTGATATCGACTCCGCTCCTCGACTCAAACCTAACGGAGGCGCTGGTGGAGGAGGAGGTGGTGGAGGTGGTGCCACCGATGGCGGTACAGGTACTGCCGGTACGGCTGGTGAAACACCATCGGCTCGGACGAGTGTCATAGTCCCTATGCCAGCAACCAAAGGAGCAGGTGGTAGTGGAGGTGATGGTGGTGCCGATGGTGGGCCCGGAACTAGCGGTGGTGGTGGCGGCGCCGGCGCTGGTGGTTCAGGAGGTGTGGTTGTCATAATAACCCAATCGAATGATACCGATGTTGGTTTTGGAACTTCTAAAATAACTGTGGCTGCAGGTGAGGGTGGACAAGTCGGAGGAAGTGCTTCAGGTCAAAACGGAGAGACTGGACAAGATGGGCCAGATGGTAAGGTAGTTTATATTAGGGTATAAATAAATTTATTTTGACAAAGTTACAATATATTTATAAATAGTTATAGAAAGGTTCAATATGATAGATAAAAAAATGGAACTTACAGAATCAAAGGAAGCGCAGAGTTATATTCAAAAAAGAAGTAATGATTTTGAAATAATAACAAATAACGATAAAATACCTTATTTATTGGCTAAAAACTATTTTACCAAAAAGGAAATGGATTTAATTTTATCTGAGTTGAGATTTCTGACTCCTAAGATGACGTTTCAAGATGGTAAAAATCTACCAACCAAAGATTATAAAAAAAATACACAAATAGGATTGGATGATTTATATACTGATAGAACCACATCAAATATATTATCTTTGATGAATAAAATTTATGGTGACGTTGAGTTGTTAAAAAAACTCAATGATTTACATTGGTTTTATACTACTTGGAGATATACAAACTTAGATAACACTTTTGTAGCTTATTATGAGAATACCGATTATTATAAAGCTCATAGGGATATAGCCGTTATATCAATTATGTATTGGATATGGGAGGAGCCAAAATCTTTTACAGGTGGTGATATCTATTTATCAGATTACGATATTGATATACCTTTGGAAAGAAATCAACTTCTTATAATTCCATCCTCAACCAATCATGCCGTTCAACCAATTAAAATGAATGATGATATAAAAAAATTATCAGGTATGGGAAGATATTGTATAGCTAGGTTTTTAAAACTCCAATAATCTTTATCATATTTTATATATAATTTCTGATTTATATATTTATTGTTGTATAACTACATTCATTAAAGGAGTTAAATAATGGCAGGTGATTGTTATTCAGCCAACGGTAGACAAATTATTGGTATGGACGATTCCGCTAGATTAGTTCACGGTGTTGGTATTCTACCGAGAGATGGAAAACCTTTCGGTCATTGTTGGGTAGAATATAAAGGTATTTGTATCGATAAAAGTAATGGTAAAAATTTTAAGATACCAAAAAAGAAATACTATGAACTGCTCAAAGCACCTGTAAAGGGATATAAACTTTATAAATACACTCCTGAACAAGTAGGTATAAAAGTATTGAAATTTGAACATTGGGGTCCTTGGGATTATAAACCACCGAGATAAATTATGAAAACATTCCACGTAGATGAACCGAGAGAAATCGGTAAGAAAAAAGAAAGATTATCATCAAGAGAAAAAATGATGGTAAAAAAAGATATGAGTGAAAGACTTAATATCACAACAGAACAAGCCACTAAAATATTAGATAACTTTTGTATATTTTGTCATACACCTGTAAATGAAGATTTGAGAAAATGGTTTGGTAAAGGCGGTCAAGGCGGTGCTGGTGGAGGAGGCTGGGATAGATATTCCTCAACTGGCAAAAGATTGGGTAAATGTGGTGGTGGTAAAGAGGGAGATGCTTACGCGGCATGTTTATCAAAATCAAAAGCTAAGAAACTTGGTAGAAAAGGCATAGCGGCATTCGTAAAACGTAAAAGAGCAGCACAGAAAAAAGGGGGTGACCCAAAGAAAGGTGGTGAGAGACGTAAAGGTCAAAAGACCATAAAGGTAAAAACTGGAACATAGTATGGCCGAAGATTTAAGAGACAGATTAAAAAAGATTAAAGCCGCTGAAAAAAGAAAAAAAGAAAATTATGTGGTTGAAAGATTTAGTTGTGGTTGTGTCCATATTTCAGAACTAAAGCTCAACGAAAAAAAATGGAGCATGAAATACAAACGTAGTATTGATTGTAGTAATCCAAAGGGATTTTCACAAAAAGCACATTGCGCTGGTAGAAAAAAGAGAAAAAGAGAGGACATTATGAGTAAGCATGATTCAATCAATGAGTATATTGTTGAAAATTATTATGACTATGTAAGCTTCATAAAATTTATGAAAGAAAACTATGTTGGTAAAAGTTTACAAGAGGCTGAGTATCAGGGAAGAAAGGTTGAGTTAGGAAAGGTCAAAAGAGGTGGAGATAAAAAGTTTTTCGTTTATGTAAGAGACCCTCAGACAAAAAATATTAAAAAAGTGTCCTTTGGTGATACCACTGGTTTATCAATCAAAACAAAAGATCCAGATAGGAGACGTAATTTTAGAGCACGTCACAATTGTGATAATCCCGGCCCAAAGACTAAGGCTCGTTATTGGAGTTGTAGGATGTGGAGTGGCCCGAACGCTATAAAAAATATGTTAGGAAAGTAATGAAAAGATTAGTTGAATCTTTGGTCGAACCATTTATAAATGAATCCAAAAAAAGAGTCCCAAGAAAAAAAGGACAACATCGTGGTTCAAAGTCTCATTCTGATTTATACACGGATGAAAACCCAAAAGGAACAATAAAAGGATTAAAGTTTGCGACTGTAAAGGATGCTGAAGCATCTGTGCGTAAAATTAAGTCCAGCGGTCGTTCCCACGCTCATAAGATTCAAGCCGCAGTGGCTATGGAACAGAGAGCAAGAGAAATGGGTAAGAAATCCCAAGCAGCAGTTTATCGTTCTTATATTAATAAGATGAAAAAGAAAACCAAAAAGAAAAACGAAGATATTAACATACCTGTTGAAATCGGTGATACCATTCTTACAGGTAGATTTAAAAATAAAAAGGTTGTGGTTAAATCAATTGAAAAAGATGAACACGGAATGCCAACTATCAATGGTAAAAAAATTACTACATTTAGGGTTTTAAAAAATAAAACAAATCAGAAAAATGAGTCATCAATCACATCAAATATAAAGGGTGTTAAGGGTTATTCTCCGTTTGTTGAAGATGGACAATTTGATAATTATGTAGCACATCTGAAAAAGATATTTGAAAAAAATGGTGAAAAATTTATTCTAAAAGAGGNTGTAAACGACCCTGGTATTTTAAAGGCAGTNTTTTTGGCAGGTGGGCCAGGTAGTGGTAAGACGTATATAACGAGAGGGTTGTTTGGTATACCAAAATCGATAACACTTTCAGCTTTTGGATTAAAGGTTGTAAACTCAGATACGGAGTTAGAAAGAATGTTGAACAAATATGGATTTGGTACGGACTTAGATGCTATGCCTGATGAAATATTTAGACAATTGACCGACCCAAGCTATGAGGATTATAGTGGGTTGAGAACACGAGCAAAAGAATTGACTCAAGCTCGTAAAAAACTCTATACTGATGGTAGATTGGGGATGATTATAGATGGTACGGGTCGTAAATTTAAGGAAATATCCAAACAGAAAAATGAGTTAGAAAAAATAGGCTACGATACCTATATGGTTTTTGTTCATACAAAGTTAGAAATAGCTCAAAAAAGAAATATGGCAAGAGCTAGAAAATTAAGTCCTGAGTTAGTTGAAAAATCTTGGAATGATGTTCAGGCTAACAAAGGAGCTTTTCAAGGTTTGTTTGGTTCATCTAATTTTTTGTTAGTAGATAATTCTCAAACATTGGCGGAAAAAGCAGCTGAGAAAAAATTTCAAATGTTAGTTAGGAAAGGGGTTGGTAAATTTATAAAAAAACCTATAAAAAATTATCGTGGTCAGAATTGGGTTAAGAAACAAAAATTATTAAGAAAAGAAGTTCTGCTAAAAATAAAAGAAATGATGAATTATCCAAATCTTTTAAGACCCGTAGCACAGGTGCCCGCTATTCAAAAAGATGGTGAACATAGGTATTACAATCCTGATACCACTAAGAAAAAAAAGAAAAAAAAAGAAAACACATCCGTTCCATACGGTAGTGGTTATGAAAAGATAAAAGAACAAAAACAAATCAAAAAGATTGTTGGTATTTATGGTGGCAGATTTCAACCATTTGGCCCTCATCATAAAAAAACATATGAGATGTTAAAGAAAAAAGTTGATGATGCATATATAACAACGTCAAATATCAAACAACCCCCACGCCATCCTATGAACTTTAAAGAAAAAGTTCGTCATATGATAAAGATGGGTATTCCAAAAAATCGTATAGTCCAAGAAAAATCACCTTATGTAGCAAAAAATGTTTTGTCAAAATACGACCCACAAACCACCGCAGTTGTCTACATATTTGGTGCCAAAGATAGTGGACGTTTAACTAGCGGAAAATATTTTCAGGATTATAAAAAGAATAAAAACAATTTAAACGGTTATGAGGATAATGGATATATTTTAACAGCCCCTCACGTCTCAATAAACATAGCTGGTAAGGAAGTTAGTGGAACCACAATGAGACAATTGTTAGGTTCACCTGATATGGAAAAGGATAGAGAAAAATTATTCAAAAAAGCTTTTGGGTACTTTGATAAAGGTATCTATAATATGATGACTAATAAGTTTAAAAAATTGTTTGAACAATTTAAATTAACCAATGAAATCATAGATGAGTTTTTAATTGAAATTGATGTAAATAAAATAATTAAAGAAAGCACAACAGGCGGTTCTCCTACCGATGATGGGCCTCCGACGTTTTATAGAGGATTTAATGATTATAAGAAAAATGTTACAAACTGGATTGATGATATGTACGCTGGAGCTGGTTGGAAAATACTAAATTATATTTTGGGTAAGGGTGCTTTGAATCCAGATTATGATTACACATTAGAATATAATGTTGTACCAGCCGTAGCTTATGGTAGGAAACAATCTGGTGAATATGGTACTAGGTTTGGAGTTAATAATCCAATACAATCCTATAAAAATTACATAGAGGAAACTGTTTTAAAAAACTTAGGGTTTACATTATTAAAGTGGATGGGTATCACACCTGATGGTAAGTCTTATACTGGTGTTGAGGTTGAGACACCTGTTTTACCAGGAGTTGGACTAGATAATGTTGGTAATACAACCACAGATAAATTAAAATTAAAAGAAAGAATTAATTTGAAAAATGAGGTTAGTTTAATAGTTGAGGACTATTTTACCGATAAGTCAACCGCAGCGCAGCAATCTTATTTAGATAAACATCCAAATAGTAAAAAAAATTTAGAGCCTCAAAATCCCTCAGGTAAAAAAGAACGTTCGGCCGGCGTTGAAGTCAAAACCAAACCTTACTCAGACGAACAAGCTGAAGAGGAAACAGGTGAATACTTTGAGAATGATTTTGCTTTTGCAGCTATGCCAGGTTTAGCTAAAAATAAAGATGATTTAAAACAAAAAATATTAGATGCACCCGAGAGGAGCTTGTCAGATAATGATTTGAAAAATATGATGAATACAGATGCAGCTGATGTAGCTAAATCTGATAATCCTATAGCCTACGCTAAACAAAAAGCAATAGAGTATGATAAAAGTTGGGATTACATTACACAAAATATTAAAAGTGGTAAGGCTCAAGAGGCTCCAATATCAGTAAAAGATAAAGAAGGAAATATGTTTTTATTAGCTGGAAATACCAGACTAATGGCACAAACAGCTTTTGGTAATAAAATTCCCGTCAAAGTTATAGATTATGATGGTCAAATTAAAGAACCAAAAATAGATGATGATGGTAATGTGGTGAAGGAAAATATATTGTTGGAGGGTGGTGCCTATGGTCATATGAACCATCCCTTTGATGATAAGGATTTAACGTTTGGTGATTTAAAGAAAATAGTTGATTTAGGTCTGCAAGGAAGATTAGATTTAGAGGAAACACCTACAGAAAAAACAGACGGACAAAATCTTATGATAACCCTTAAAAAAGATAAATTATTAGCAGCCAGAAATAAAGGACAGATTAAGGGTAAGGGCAAAAAAGCTTTAGATGTTGTTGGTATTGCTAGGAAGTTTCAAGGAAGAGGTGATATAAAGGATGCTTTTGTTTTTGCTATGCAAGATTTAAAAAAGATGGTTGGTAAATTATCAGATGCACAAAAGAAAAAAATATTTGATGAGGGTGGTAATTTTGTAAATTTAGAAATTATTTATCCCCCTACCAAAAATGTAATAGATTATGATAAAAGACTATTACAATTTCACGGTGTTACAAAATATGATGAAAATGGAAATCCAAAAGGTAATGTCACCGATGGTGGTAGAATATTGGCTGGTATGATAACCCAAGTAAATGCTAACATAGGAAAAAAGTTTAAGGTGCAAAAACCAAACTTTTTAACATTGAAAAAAAGTCAAAACTTTGGAAAAAAACGTGATATTTATTTCAATAGAATTGATAAACTTAAAAATCAATTTGCATTAAAAGATACCGATACTCTAAATGAGTATCATCAAAGTTATTGGATGGAATTCATATTCAACGCAGCAAAACAATATAAGTACGCAATACCAAATAAGGTTTTAATGAACTTAACAAAGAGATGGGCATTCTTTGACAAATCATATAGCGTTCAAAAAATCAGAGCAGATATTGATAATCAAAAGTTTTTAGATTGGTTTTTATCTACGGATAAACAAGACCACACCAAAATGGTAAAAGAGAATATGAGACCATTTGAAATTTTATTTTTTGAGTTGGGTGCCGAAATATTAAAAAATATAAGTAATTTTTTAGCGGCTAATCCAGATAAAGCAGTTCAAACAATCAGAAAGGATGTTGTTAAAGCGATAAATGTTGTAAGAAAGGGTAAAGATTTAAAAAAATTAAATACTCTAAAACAACAACTAAGCAAACTAAATGCGATTGGTGGTTTTAAATCAATAGTTCCATCAGAGGGATTGGTTTTTAAATACAAAGGTAAAACTTATAAATTTACCGGCGCTTTTGCTCCAATAAATCAAATAATAGGTTTAACAACTTTTTAAAATATGGGAAGAAATCCAGTAGATGATGTCTCACCAAAAGAAAGGGAGAGACAATTAAAATATTTAGACTCGGTAATCAAAGGTGAAACGCCAGAGAAAAGGGTTATGGTTGGGTATGAAAATAAAACTGATAAAAAGAGTGGTGACCAAATAGATAAATTATCAGAGATAATGAAAGAAGCACGAATGCCGTGGTTTTGTCCTGAGTGTAAGAAGACGATGAAAAAAAGATTAGATGATAAAATGTGGAGAATATATGGTCATTGTTTTGATTGTCAAATTGAAGCCGAAAATAAAATGAGAATTGAGGGAACGTATGAAGAATGGGCAAAGGGTAAAGTAAAAAATAATACCAAAGCATATCTCAGCGATTTAGAAGAAGATATAAAAAGATTTAGAAACCAAAAATCTCCTGAGTTTTTTAATCAAAACAGACCTGATGGATATTCGGTTGATAAAGAAAAATGGAATATATCTAAAAAAGATAAAGAGGTAATTAATAAATTAGCTGACGATGCTCTTAAAGACATTAAGAAAATGAAAGAAAATCTTTAATTAGATATTTATTAATGAATTACTGGAGGTATCAATGAAAATAAAAAAAGCTTGGATAGCTATCGTTGGAGTATTGACAATGGCGTTGACTGCTTTTTTAGGTGCTCGAAGAGATAAGAAAGTTAAAGAGCTAAAAAAAGTAATCAATAATTCTAAAAAGGTAGAAAAGGGTATTACTTCAGAAATAAAGACTTTAGAAAAAGATAAGAAAACAAACAAAAAACAAATTACTAATTTAAAAAGAAAACTCACAAATACAAAAAAGAATACGGTAAAAATGCAAAAAGCATTTGATAATGACGATGCAGAAAAAGCAGCTGAGTATTTGAAAAAATTTGTGAAATAATTAGGAGAATCAAATGTCTGACCGATTTTCAACTGGATTGGCAACACATTTCAAATTTATAGATAGAGCACAACCATCATCATCAGCTCAAGCTACTGGTAAATATAACAGAATAAAGACGGTAGATGGTTCGAGCGGTATTGACTTCTTCGCTACGGCTTCTGAAAGAGGAGCAGCTGCTTTTACAATAGAAGATGCTGGTTCATTATTCATTACCGCGGCAAAGGGTGGTTCGATAGCTGCTAGTACATTGACTGGCTCTTTAGATACTGTATTTGAAATTGGTGTTCAAAGAGTGAGTGGTAGCGGTAGTGTCAATTTACTATTCCCATAATGAGAAATTTATTTAAGATATTCTGTATTTTTTTTATGTGTTTTTGTTATGCGCAACAAAAACCTTTGTTAACCAATGAACAAATAGTAGAGATTGCTAATAAGATGAAAGAGATGGAATCTGAAATAAATAATCAAAAACTATCAATTGGTTATTTGGAGGATTTGGTAAAGGAATATGAGGAGCAAACAGCTATCGATTCTTCTTTATTAAGTCAGAAAGATTTACAAATATCTGTGTTGAAAGAAAGAGAAGATAATTACGAACAACAAATTAAATTAGTGAAACCAAAATGGTATGATAACAAATATCTTTGGTATACTTATGGAATCGCTAGCGCAATAATTCCTATTTATTTAGCATCTCAAATACCTGGACTATAATGGAAACAAATGATAAACAACTAAAAGATGTAATCAAAAAAGAATACATTAAGTGTGCGCAAGACCCGGTATATTTTTTAAAAAAATATGGGATGATACAACATCCTATGAAAGGTAAAGTTCCTTTTAATTTATATGACTTTCAAGAAAAAACTTTATCGGAGTTTTCTGTAAATAGATACAATATTATTTTAAAAGCTAGACAATTAGGTTTATCCACTTTAACAGCAGGTTACTCTTTGTGGATGATGACATTTAAACCTGATAAGAATATATTAGTGATTGCAACAAAACAAGATACGGCTAAAAATTTAGTTACCAAAGTAAGAGTGATGCACGCTAATCTACCAAGTTGGTTAAAACAACCATGCGTTGAAGATAACAAATTGAGTTTAAGATACAAAAATGGTTCACAAATAAAAGCCATATCTAGTAAAGAGGAGGCTGGTAGGTCAGAAGCGTTATCACTTCTGATTATTGATGAGGCAGCTTTTATCGATAAGATAGATGGTATTTGGGCTTCGGCACAACAAACACTATCAACTGGTGGACAATGTATAGCCCTTTCAACACCTAATGGTGTGGGTAATTGGTTCCACAGAACTTGGATGGATGCAGAGGATGGATTAAACGAATTTAATTTTATAAAATTACATTGGACATTACATCCTGAAAGAGATAAGGATTGGAGAGATAGACAAGATAGTCTCTTAGGCCCGTCTATGGCGGCACAAGAATGTGATTGTAACTTTATTACTTCAGGTAGAACAGTAATAGATGGTGTTATTTTGGAGGAGTTCAGAGAAAAAAACATAGAGGAACCATTGGAAAAACGTGGTATCGATGGTAATTTATGGATTTGGGAGCCCGCTAATTATACAAAAGATTATTTAATATGTGCTGACGTTAGTAGAGGTGATGGCACAGACTACTCCGCTTTTCACATAATTGAACTTGAGGAAGTAAAACAGGTCGGTGAATACAAAGGAAAAATATCCACACGAGATTTTGGAAATCTATTAGTCAATGTAGCGGCTGAGTTTAATAATGCTTTGTTAGTTGTTGAAAATAATAACATAGGTTGGGCTGCTCTACAACAATGTATAGACAGAGGATACGATAATTTATTTTACACATCCAAAGATTTAAAATATGTGGATACACAACATCAGATTTCAAACAAATATAGACAAGCAGATAAAAACTTAGTTCCTGGCTTTACAATGTCAATGAAAACCAGACCATTGGTAATTGCAAAGTTGGAGGAATATTTCAGAGAAAAATCATTAACCATTAAATCACAAAGGTTAATTGATGAATTATTTGTTTTTATTTACAATGGTCAAAAGACAGAGGCAATGACTGGCTATAATGATGATTTAGTTATGAGTTTAGGCATTGGCCTGTGGATAAGAGATACGGCTTTGAGATTAAAAGCAGAGGGTATCGCATTACAAAAGAAAACCCTAAGTAGTATAACATCAAATCAAGGAGTTTATTTAGCAGATGATAAAGAAGACGACGCTTGGCAGTGGGATGTTAAGGGACAAAAAGAATCATTAAATTGGTTAATTAATTAAGAGGTAAAAAATGGCTGATAAAAATCTATTCAGTAGACTTAGAAGATTATTTTCCACAAACGTAATTGTAAGAAATGTTGGTGGTAAAAAACTCAAAATAGCTGATACAGAAAAAGTACAGGCAGTTGCACAACGTCAGCTTGTAGATAGATATAATAGATTATATAATAATATGTCAGGTATGAGTGGTTACAATCAATCACTTTATCAAAAAACTATGAGGCTTGGATTATTCAGAGATTATGAAGCTATGGATAGTGACCCAATAATCGCATCTGCTTTGGATATTTATGCTGATGAATCTACTCTTAAAGGTGAGTATGGGAAGGTTGTAAAAATAACAACAGATAATAGTAATATACACGACATACTTCATAACTTATATTATGATATTTTAAACATTGAATTCAATTTATATCCGTGGGTGAGAAATTTAGTTAAGTATGGTGATTTTTTCTTAAAGCTAGACATTAGTGAAAAATTTGGTATAACTAATGTTGAACCTATATCAGCGTATGATATTACAAGAATTGAGGGGGATGACCCAACCAATCCTCATTATGTAAAATATGTTTTAGAAACAGGAGATAAACGTCATTCTTTACCTGGTGGTAAGGAACAATCTGAATTTGAAAATTATGAAGTAGCTCATTTTAGAATGTTAGCTGATTCAAACTTTTTACCCTATGGTAGGTCACAATTAGAGGGTGGTAGAAAGATATGGAAACAATTATCTTTGATGGAAGATGCTATGTTAATCCATAGGATAATGAGAGCTCCTGAGAAGAGAGTCTTTAAAATCGATATTGGAAATATTCCTCCAGCAGAAGTTGACCAATATATGCAAAAAATTGTAAACAAAATGAAAAAAGCACCTGTATTAGATGATAACGGGCAATATAATTTAAAATATAATATTCAAAACCTAACAGAAGACTTTTTTATGCCTGTAAGAGGTGGAGATAGCGGTACTCAAATAGAGTCTTTGGGTGGATTGGATTTTAACGCCACAGATGATATTGAATATCTAAGAAAAAAATTAATGGCAGCCTTAAGAATACCATCCGCTTTTATAGGTTATGAGGAGCAAGTTGAGGGTAAAGCTACTTTAGCAGCGCAAGATGTTAGGTTTGCTAGAACAATCGAAAGAATCCAAAGAATTATTGTTAGTGAGTTAACAAAAATTGGTATCGTTCATTTATATGCGCAAGGTTACACCGACCAAGATTTAGTTAATTTTGATTTAGAATTAACAAACCCATCAACCGTTTATGAACAAGAAAAATTAGAATTGTTAGGAAATAAAATTAGTTTGGCTAGAGATATGATTGGTGATGGTTTATTATCAAGCGAATGGGTTTATAAAAATATATTTAATTTTACAGACGAACAGCAAAAAGAAGAGCAGGATGGTATTATAGAAGATTTTAAGGAAAAATTCAGACGTTCTCAAATTGAAAATGAAGGTAATGACCCATTGGAGAGTGGACAGGCGCAAGGAACACCATCGGATATGGCTATGGGTAGAACTGGACATGAACTTAATGATAAAGGTGGCGCACCAGAGGGTGGATTCAAAGGAGCTGGTAGACCGAAAGAAATTTCACATTATGGAAAAGATGGAAGTGCTAGGGGTAGAGACCCAATAGGAAAACATGACCTCAAAAAAGCTGGTTCACATGCTCCAAAGTATGGAACTGAGTATAGAGGTGGTTTAGCTTTAGCACATTTTGATAAGTTAAAGGGTGTTTTTAACAAAAAAGATAGGACTTTGATTAACGAAACAACCGAAGTTGAAAAGGAATACGAATCCGAACTATCTTCCTCTTTATCTGATACATAATATGAATAATTATTATGTTTCTTTATATTTATATATGAATATTTGTATATGAAAGTGTATGAAAACTTTTTTGGAGTAATTTATGAAGCAGAGTGTTAAACATTCAAAGATAAAAAACACAGGTATTCTTTTCGAGTTATTGACTCGTCAAGTAACAGCCGATATTTTGAATGCAAACGAAAAAAGTTCTAAAGCCGTTAAATTAGTTAAAAGATATTTTAATGAGAGAACTGAAATTGGAAAAGAAAACCAATTATATAATATATTAATCAATAAAAATTTTAAATCAGAAAATAAAGCTACCTATTTAGTAGACGCGGTAATTAAATCACGCCAAAGTATAAATAATTCAGTTTTAAAGAGAGAAAAATTTAATTTAATAAAAGAAATCAAAGAAAATTACAATTTATCGGATTTCTTTAAGGTTAGAATCCCTAATTATAAAATTTTAGCCTCAATTTATAAAGTTTTCCACTCATCAAATAATCATAGTGATGTGATTCCAGTCACAGAGGGTAGATATACAATTATAGAATACATCACACGCGATAATAATACTCTTAACGAAAATAAAAAAGGTTCAAAATTAAAAGAAGAAGATAAAGACGTTAGATTATTATCCTATCAATTATTAGTTGATAAATTCAACGCCAAATATAGTTCCTTAAATGACCCCCAAAGAAAATTATTGAGAGAATATGTAAACAACATATCCAATACTAATTCCTTAAAAGAGGTGGTCAGCTCTGAGGTATCAAAGGTTACTAAAATATTAAAAAACTATTTAATAAAAGTTGATGACAAAGTTACTAAAATAAAATTGACTGAAGTTATCAACCAAATACCAAACCTAAAAGTTGGTAACGTAGTTAAAGATAAGCAAATAGTAAATCTTATGAGATATTATGAGTTAATTAAGGAGCTTGAAAATGTCATTGAGAATAGATAAATTAAAAGAAATAATTAGAGAGTTAATTAATCAAGCGCTCGAAGAGGCTTCGGTAACAGGTAATATAGATGGTGGTGAAGGCCCCCCAAAAACTCCTTACGCATTTCAATCAAAACCAAAATCCAAAAAAGATAAAGATAAAGAAAAGGCTATAGCCACAGCAGGAGGTTATATGAAAGTCAAAGAAGCTAAATTTGCAGTTAAATTTATGTTAGGTAATGATGCAAGCGACACCGCAACTGTTGTTGTTGACGCAGGTTCGCCAGGTGAAGCGAAAATGTTGATATCAAAAAATTTAAGAAAAGGTGTTAAGGCTATTGTAAGTGTTAATAGAGTTCAACCAGCTAAAGCCAAAGTAGTTACACAAAAATTAGAATCTATGAAAGAGGGAAGATATCACGATTGGAGAAATGACGAATCGATGACTCCAAAACAAAAGATTGGTAAATCTGTAAGAGAAGTTAGAGACGCCCTACAAGAATTAGATAAAGTAATCAAAATGAATTTAAAGCTAAAAACAGAATTAAATGTTGATTCAAAAAATTATTGGAAAAATACACATAAAGCTTTAGGAAAAATTTCAGAAAGATTAGTAAAATTAGCTACAAAAGTAGGGAGTCTAAAATAATGGATAAAAACTTATTGGTTGAATATATACCATTTGACGTATCAAAAAAACAAATATCAGAATCTATAAAAGAAAACAACGGAAAACTCATCGTTAAGGGTGTATTGCAAAGAGCCGAAGCCAAAAATCAGAATGGTAGAGTATATCCGAAAGAAATCCTTATGAGAGAGGCTAAAAATTATAATAATAATTTTATAAAGGAAAATAGAGCTTTGGGAGAGCTTGACCATCCAGATAGTTCGGTTGTGAATTTATCAAATGCATCTCACAATATCATAGATATGTATTGGAAAAACAACGACTTGATGGGAACAGTTGAGGTATTAGGGACTCCGAGCGGTAACATATTAAAAGAATTATTTAAGAGTGGGATAAAATTAGGTATTTCAAGCAGAGGCATAGGTTCTGTTGAAGCTATAGAGGAGGGTGATGCGCAACAGGTACAAAGTGACTTTGAATTAATAGCTTTTGATTTTGTTTCCAACCCATCTACACATGGAGCTTTTATGTATCCAATGAATGAATCGGTTGATAAGAATAGACCAGCAGCTGAGTGTGGAGTTTGGTGTAAAACTGAAAAAATTATAAATGATATCATAAGTGGCATATAATGGCTGACAATAGACAAATGCTTAATAAATGGAAAGACTTCAGATTAAGTAGATATCAACAATTGGATGAAGAAAAAATTAAAATGGGCTTTGCCGGATTTGATAATTATTTTAAATTCATCGAAAGAGATATTAAAAAAGTCGGTGATAGCATAAAAAGATTGATAAAAGATTTGGCTAAAGATACAAAGGATGGAGAAGCCGATTATAAAAAACAAGTGTTAGAATTACAGAATTTTTACAAAAAATATGTGATTGAGATGGATGTAAAATTTAAACAATTTAAAAGGAAAAACACATGATTAAGTTAATACCTTTATTGGAACAGGAGCAAGAAAAAGAAAAACCATCTCATTTTGGTGGTGGTAAAAACATTACGGTTAAAGGGTATGAAACTCAACACTTTGATATTTGTCAATCTGCCGTTATGCTATTTGAAAAACTAGATAAAGTTGATAATGATTTAGCCGATGGATATATTAAAAAAGCCGCTAAAAATTTAGACCATTTATTTGAGATGGAAAAGCAGGTGGTCAATGGAGAGGAATTAGACCACGACCCTATAGAACACTCTGTCGAACTTTGTAATATCGCTTCATTTCAATTAGGAGTTGTCGGTGGAATTATTGGTGATAACTTTGAAAGAGATACTAATTTTATTAAAATGCATGTTATGGTAATTTTTAACAGAAAAGATGATATAAAAATTAAAGATAAGGTCGAGGAAAAATTAAATATATTTTTAGAGAAGAATGTACCAACTAATCCATCCAAATGGAGTTATTATAAATCTCAAGCGAAAAAGAAGTTTGATGTTTATCCATCAGCATACGCAAACGCTTGGGCTGCTAAACAATATAAAGCAGCTGGTGGTAGTTGGAGAAAAGAAAAATGATTAAGTTAGCTGATTTTTTTAAAGATACCCTAAATGAAGGGCCGGACGATGTAAGAAAGGCTAAAAGACAATTACAAATGTTGTCCAAAGAAGAAGCCAAGCTTAGAGATAGGATGTTCAAAATAGAACAGATTTTATTACAAGACCCAAGACCAGAGAATCAAAAGTTGCGTACGGATTTGAAAAAATCATATAAGGATGGTGTTACTAAATTTATGAGAGACGCTAACTCTATTATTAAAAAGATGAAGTAATGCCCGCAGTATCACAACAACAACAAAAATTTATGGGTATAGTTAGAGCTATACAAAAAGGTGATGCAAAGCCTGGTGATTTCTCTAAGAAAGCTAGGGACGCCGCAAAAAAGATGAAGAAAAAAGATGTTAAGAAGTTTGCTGCTACCAAACATGATGATTTACCAAAAAAGGTAAAAAAGAAAGAATCCGTCTTTGCTATTAAAGGTAAGGATATTGGAAAAGGATATAAGATTGCTACAGAACCAGATTTCATCTATGACCCGGAGAAAAAAATGAAAAAAGAATCAATTAATGAAGATGGACATACCGATGTAGCTTCAGTTGAAAGAAAATTGAAGTTGATTGGACAATATACCATTGATTTAATCAGACAATTACAAAATATGTCAAATGAGGATTCATTACCTAGCTGGTGGACTGATAAGATTACCTTAGCAAAGGATTATATTGAAAAATCAAGAAATTATTTGGTGGTGCCTGTAGAGGGATTCGCTTCCGATGCACAGAGAAGAGCTGCTTTCGCAAGTGGATACAAAGAAAAGGGTAAGAAAAAGAAAAAGAATGAAGATATCACATCATCAGGTTATTCACAACTAAAAAAGATTGCATATGGTATATCGGTAGGTTTGAAAGATTTAAGTAAAGGTATAAGAAGTCAAAATGATGATATGGTTTTACCTGAGATAGAATACATCTATGATAAAGCTATTGAAATGAAGAAGATGTTGAAAAACAAAAGGTTCAATGAATCCGTAAATGAAGCTGAAAGAAAAATGAGTTCATTAGAAATGCAACAAATCATATTGTTAGCAAAAGCTATGAGGGAGATGCCTGGTAGTCCTGCACAGAAAAAAATTAAAAAACAAATTAATGTTATTAGAAAAAAATTAGGACAAGCACCAGTAAAAGAATCCGTAAATGAAGTTAGTGGTGTTGATGTGGCTAAAAGAGTTCTTAAAAATAAACAATACGAAAAGGGTATTGATTTACAGACTGCTAACTTAATAGTAACGATAGATAAGGCTTACGATAAAAATCCAAAATTACAGAAAAAATTCAGAGCTTTACAATTACCAAAGATGAAACAATTAATTTTAAAGTATTACGGATAATAATATGATTAAATTAAAAAATATACTAACAGAAAAAAAAGAATTATCCAAATCTATCGTTGATGATATAGCTAAAATGACCGATAGAAATGACCATAATGGAGCACGGATGGAATTAGCTAAAGCTATGAACAATCTCAAATATCAAAACATTTATCAAGGTATAAAAATGATTGCGGATAAAGAGGGAAGTATGCCAAGAGGGTTGATGAAGTATAGAGATGATGTTGATAAGAAGTTTTTTCAATTAGCTAAGAGAACATATGATAATTATGATGATATCTATGGAGCTTTTTAATGATTAAATTAAAAGACTTATTATCAGAAGAATTGAACCATCCCGTGTATGGAAGTCATAAAACAAACTTTCTTGTGAAGAGACCATTTGACGTTTTTATTAAGACAGGTCGTTTGGAACCTACAGGTATGTATTCAACACCTGGACCTGGTGGTAGTAAAGAAATGTTAAGAGATGTGGGTAAGAAAGTAAAGGCAAAAAAAGGAATGCAGATTAGTAATTTACCAGGCGGTATTTTTCTAATAGATAGACAAAGAAAAAAAGCTTTTGAAATTATCCATCAAAAAGGCGGAACAGCAAGAAAAAATTATTTACAAAAGGTCGCACTTAGTGACATAGAAAACTATGTGGATTACGTCACGTGGAAAAATTGGTTAAAAAAATAATGAAAAACAAATCATTATATAAAAAATTAATGAATCTTACAGAGAGTCCCGCCGAAAAGAAAAAGATTTTAAATCTTATGGTAAAGCGTGGTGATAAACCAGAGGATGCTAAAAAAGAGATAGATAAAAATTACGATTATATTAAACGTACATACAAAAGCTCAACGCCCGCCAAAAAAGCAGAAATACTTTCGAGTTTATCTAAATTTGAATCAGTACATAAATATACATACGGAGTTGGTGATGTCGTAAAAGATATTAATCCGACTTGTCCACACAATGGTGCTATGGGAACCGTTAAATCAATCAATCCTAAATCAGTTGTTTTTATGGTAATCAACAAAGGTAAAAATTACAAACCAGGTGATGTGTTGGATAAAACGCACGACCAAATGAAAAAGGTTGAATATATTGTTGGTAAAAAGCCAATAGAAGAAAGAAAGAATCCAAAAAGAGAAAAGGTTAAGAGAGATTTTTTAAAAAATTTAAAAAATACAGAAAAAATAATCAGACAAATCAAAGGATATCTAAAATATAATTATTGGGGTGATATTGGAATTCTTGTCGAAGATGAGCTTGTTAATAATGTAAGAGATTTAGCAAAACAAACTGATATTATTTCTAAATTACCAATAGAAGAAGACGATGAAGTATTTCGTTTTATGACCACAGGAGATGATTCTGATACAAACGACGCCACCTATTACAAATCAGTTAAAACTAAATCAGCTGGGCAGGGTGGATTCGGAGCTTATCCAGCTGCGTATAGTTCTACGGAAGCTAAGAAAATGGTCGCACAAGATATAAACACTATGTCAAAGATTTTAGGTAAAGCATCACAACAAGTTATTAAAGTAATGATGAATGGGGTAAAGGCCGGTAAGTATGATGCTTTGGATTTAAACAGAGGATTTAAAACAGGCCCAACAACAGGTAGATATAAGGGACAAAAAGATTTTTTATCAATATTATGGAATAAAGTCCGTAAAGGGTTTAGAAGGTATTCCAAACGAGGTAAATTAAGAAGATAGATAGACACGAAAAACAAAAACATTATATTTATTGTAGAATAATTAAGGTTAATACAAACGGTATGTTAAAAAAATTTAATAGGAAAGTGAAATGATTAAAAGTAAAGCAGAATTAATATCTGAGGTATCTAATAATCAGTTGGAGAAATTTCAGAGCACAATTGATTCAACTTTTAACATAATAGTAAGTGGTTCAGCTACCGATGCAGATACAGTCACAACTGCTTCTTTTGGCTCAGCTATTTTTGGTAATTTACCAACAGTCGAACCATTAACTACAGGTTCACTTTTTGTATCTGGTAGTGGTGGTGTAGGTTCAGCACAATCTGGATCCGGGCACGTGATGGTATCAGGTATACATACTTAATAAATAAAAGTTTAAAATATGAGTAAAAGAATCAAATTAAAAGACTTAATAAAAGAAAGTATTGCTGGTGCTATACCAGGAAGTCTCTCAACACGTGGTGGATTTGTTAGTAATCAGGCATTTTCAACATTCAATGCTGGAAGTCAAAAACATTTTATAAAACAATCTATCTCTGAAAATGAAAATAGTGTCAAAATGAGTCCCAAAGATTTTCAAGCTGCAGTGTCAAATTTTAACTCTATTGGAAAAAGTATACATAGAGAGGATAATTTATCCAAAATAGCAAATACACTATCAGAGTTAGCTGAAAACGCTAAGAGCTATGCGTTGAAGGAAACCGACCAATGGTTTGATAAGGTAACAGTAAATCGTAATATGAGAGAATTAACTAGTTTGGCTAATTCTTTCAAAAAGGTTGCTAGTGAATCCGATGTGTTACAACAAAGAATGTCCACCTTATATGAGGATATGGGTAATATTTTGGGTAGATATTATGAAATAAACGATTCTATTACCGAAGAGGAAAAAGACAAATATGAGAAATTTTTTAGAGCTAGTCTAAAGAAGTTTGGTGTTAAATCACCCGCTGAATTAGATAAGGATAAGAAGAAAGATTTCTTTAATTATGTTGATAAGAATTACGACGCTAAAATAGAGAGAGATTAAAAACAAATAACAATTTGAGGTTATATTGATATCAGTAAAAGTTAAAAATAAAAACGTAGAACAAGCTTTAAAGATTTTCAAAAGAAAAGTTAAGGATAGCGGTATTTTATATGAAGTACAGCAAAGGGAATATTACGTTAAACCCTCTGTTAAAAAAAGAGAAAAAAAAGCCAAAGCTAGATTGAGAAATAAATCTAGAGAGAAAAATAAAATTTAATTTTTTGTTTTAAACAAATATATATATATATAAATTATTAATCAAAATAAAGGAGTTAATATGGCTGATGATAATGTCGTAGAAACTAAACTAAGAACCGATGATGAGGTAAAATTTACACCAGGTGAAATGGAAAAGTTAGCCGAATTACAAACTAGCTATCAAGTGGCTACTTCTAAAATTGGTCAACTTAATGTTCAGAAAATTCTCTTAGAACAACAAACGGAAAATTTAAATAATGAAATACAATTAGCTAAAGATTCTTATGTTAAAATTCAGGTAGAAGAGAGAGAGTTGGTTAAAAAATTGAATGATAAGTATGGTGCTGGACAACTCGATCCTGAAACAGGCGTTTTTACACCTAGTAAATAAAAAAAAATACCTAAAATATATATGTTTGGGTAATTTAGTTTATATTTATCATTAAACTTTTTTTTATTTATAATATTTAACGGAGAATAAATATGGCAGAGAGAATAGTTAGTCCTGGCGTCTTTACGAGAGAAAGAGACGTATCTTTCCTTCCGCAAGGGATTCAGGAAATCGGAGCTGCAGTCATTGGCCCAACCAAAAAAGGCCCAGCTTTTACACCAACAATCATAACAAGCTTTTCACAATTTGAAGATGTTTTTGGTAGTACCGATGAAAGATTTTATACACCATATACTGTAGAACAATATATCAGAAGCGCACCTAGCGTNACTGTGGTTAGAGTTCTTGGTATTGGGGGTTACAAAGCAGATACAATTGAATTATTTTTATCAACAGGCGCTACTAGTCAATCGGTGGCAGTCTTAGCACCATCAAGAGGTGGTACAGATGGAACCGCTACCATAACAGCGGCTTCAATACTTGGACTATCTGAAGAGGCGGGTGGAGCTGGTGAAGCTTACGCACAACTCTCAGGTTCAAAGTTAAGAATCACAAGTAGTGCTGCTAGTATAGAGAAGATTGTTAGTTTTGATTCATCTTCAGCTAACTACATTGAAAATATATTTAGTTTTTCTGCTACAACAGAAAAATCAGGCACAGCATTAATGCCTGTCTATTTATATAAAAACTTTAAAAGAACACAAACTGATGGTAGTCAAAACTCAGCAGCTTCAGCTTCTTTGAAGGTAACAACACAAGGTTTAGATTTATCATCTGGAACCACAGAATACAACAATGACGGTGGGGCAGGTAATTGGACTGGAAATAGTAGATATCAATATGCTAGAACTCCATTCATCACATCTCAGGCAGTTAGTGGAGAGAGATTTAATCTATTTAGAGTCTATACCCGTTCGCACGGAACAGACGTTAATTCACAATTTAAAGTTAATATTCTAAATATTAAAGACGCTGCTTCTGTAGCTGGTTCAGATTACGGAACATTTTCGTTACAGGTTAGGTCAGTCAATATTGGTAATTCTGATAAAACAAGACCCAACAATGATGACATAATGGAACAATTTGATGGTCTATCAATGGATCCTGACAATCCAAATTATTTCGTAAGAGTGATTGGTGATAGTTTTGTAGAGATTGATTCATCTGGTGTGTTATCATTTAATGGGGATTATCCAAATAGTAGTAAACATATTAGAGTTGGTGACTTCTCTGGTTCAACTGATTTTCCAAAGACATTAGTACCTATGGGATTTGGAGCAGTAAACAATACAATACCAGGTGGAACTAACGTACCTACTGCATCTTTCAAAACAAATCAAAGTAGTTCTGTGGCTGATTTTGACCAAAATGTTTTCTATGGATATAATTTCTCAGATACAGACAATCAACAATATCTCGCACCAGTACCAGCAACCGCTACGGTTGGTTCTAACGTATCAATGAGTTTAGAAAATATGTTTGGTTCCGATGGGGCTTCAGTATTATCTGATACTTTTGCTAATCAAACAACTTTGATTTCATTAACAAACTCAGCGATTGGTCAAAGAAAGTTTACCGTACCATTCCAATTTGGTTTTGACGGTGATAATCCAGCTAATCCTAAGTCAACAGGTGCAGGAATCACAACCGCAAACCAACAGGGATTTGACCACACTAATTCCGCATCAAGTGGTTCGATAGCTTACAAAAGAGCAATCAACAGTATATCTAATCCTGAGGAGTATGATATCAACTTATTAGCAATACCTGGTGTTAATCACAGATTACACTCAACAACTACAAATCACGCAATTGATAAGATTGAGGATAGGTCAGATGCTTTATTTGTGATGGACGCTTCATCCGCTAATGATACGATAGCGCAGGTCACAAATACGGTCAAAACATTAGATTCAAATTATGTGGCTACTTACTATCCGTGGGTAAAGATACAGGATAGAAATACAGCAAAGCCTGTGTTCGTACCACCATCAGTAATGTTGCCTGGTGTTATAGCATTCAACGACCAAGTAGCATTTGAATGGTTTGCACCCGCTGGACTAAACAGAGGTGGTCTAACCGACGCATTGGAAGCTAAGACCAGATTGACCCACGCAAACAGAGACGAACTCTATGAAGCTAGGGTTAATCCAATCGCAACATTTCCTGGTCAGGGAGTTGTGGTGTTTGGACAAAAGACATTACAGGCCAGACCATCAGCGTTGGATAGGGTAAACGTAAGAAGACTATTAATCGCATTGAAGAAGTTTATCGCAAGTTCTTCCAGATTCTTAGTGTTTGAACAAAATACTGTGGCGACTAGAAATAGATTCTTATCTATAGTGAATCCATTCTTAGAAGATGTTCAACAAAATAGTGGATTGAGTGCGTTTAGAGTTGTTATGGATGAATCAAATAACACACCTGATGAGATTGATAGAAATCGTCTTATCGGACAGATATTTATTCAACCAACTAGAACCGCTGAGTTCATAGTATTGGACTTCGTAGTACAACCTACAGGCGCTACGTTTCCTGAATAAGTTTAACTTATAATCATACATCAAACCCCGTGTATATCGCGGGGTTTTTTGTTTNTAATAAAACTTCTAAAAAACTTTGAATAACAAAATGCGATATTTTTTAATTATTTGATATTTATATACGATGAAAAAATTATAAGATTTTGGAGAAACTTAATGCCAGATTTACTAGACCCNTCAGAGATTATGTTCACACCCTTTGAACCTAAGACTAAAAATAGGTTCATTATGTTCATTGAGGGTATACCAGCATATCTCATCAAAACTATGAACAGACCACAACTTCAGTTCGACGAAATAGTTTTAGACCATATTAATGTTAAAAGATATGTCAAAGGTAAAGCTGCGTGGCAGCCGATTGACATTACATTATATGACCCCGTAGTTCCAAGTGGTGCACAGGCGGTCATAGAGTGGATAAGATTAGGACATGAGTCTGTTACTGGTAGAGATGGGTACTCAGATTTTTATAAAAAAGACGTTACGTTTAATGTGTTAGGGCCCGTTGGTGATTTGGTTGAGGAATGGACACTAAAGGGAGCTTATATTGAAAATGCTAACTTTGGTGATTTATCTTTTGCTGATAGTGAGCCAGTAGAAATATCCTTAACACTTAAATACGATTACGCAATCCTACAATTCTAATTAAAGGAGTTTAAAATGAGTGAATGGTTAGTAGCTAATTGGGAGTATGTTTTAATTGTTGTCTATGCTTTAGAAAAGATTGTAAAGCTAACACCTACAAAATATGATGATATCGTTTTTGATATGATTTTAAAACCAATTAAGGATAAAATTACACCATCAAAATAATTTTTTATTTACTGAATTAAGTTTATATATATTAATAAGTTATAGAAAGATAAAATATGAGTGATTACAAATTCCCTACGGAAGTTGTGGATTTACCATCCAAAGGATATTTTTATCCTGAGGGTAATCCATTATCTTCTGGTAAAGTTGAAATGAAATATATGACTGCGCGTGAGGAGGATATACTGACTTCTCCGAACCTATTAAAGAGCGGCTTGGTATTGGATAAATTATTAGAATCATTGATTGTTGATAAAAACATTAATTGTGATGATTTATTGATTGGTGATAAAAATGGTCTAATTATAGCAGCTAGAATCTTAGCCTATGGTAAGGATTATTCTTTTGAATATACTGATGATGATGGTGTTACAAGAAAAGCTACTTATGATTTAACAACCGCCAAAGATAAAAAAATAGACTTTAAAAAATTAAAAAAGGGTATAAACGAATTCCCATATGAATTAAAAAATTCAAAAAGAATGTTAACGTTTAAATTACTTAATCAAAAGGATGAGAGTGAAATTCAGTCTGAGGTAAACGCTCGTAAAAAAATGTCGGATGGTTCGATACAATATGAGTTAACAACACGTTTAAAAAAGATTATCAAATCCGTTGATGGTGAATCCGATACAATGACAATCAATAATTTTGTTGATAATGAATTTTTATCAATCGATTCTTTAGATTTCAGAACCTACGTCCAATCTCTTATGCCTGATGTTGAAATGGAAACAACATTAAAATTTTCCAATGGTGAAGAAAGAGAGGTGACCGTCCCTATGACGGTAGGGTTTTTTTGGCCTTCGAGCCAATGATAAGCCCGACTTACACGAAGAAATATTTCAACTAATGTATCATAGTAAAGGAAGCTTTACTTTTAAGGACGTATACAACCTACCAATATATCTTAGAAAATTCTACATAAAGCGTCTCACTAAACAATATAAAGAAGAAAACGACGCCATACAAAAACAACAAAAACAATCCCAAAAAACAATTCCTAAATTAAATATTCCTAAAAGGTGATTTTTTCATATCTTAATATTTATTAATGAATCGTTATATCTATTAGGAGAATTAAATGCCAAAGTATAAAAATGTCAATGAGAGTATTGTTGATAAATTTTTAGACAAAATGTTCAATGTCATAGCAAAGCGTAAACTTAATAAAACACTTGTTGACTTGGGAAAGAAAGACCCTAAGTTAGGTAAGTTAATTGCTCAAGGACTTGAAAACGCTAAAAATGTTGAGAAGAGGTTGAAACAAATGAGTCCAGAAAAGAAAGCTGCTTTTGACGCATATGTCAAACAAAAAGGGTATAAAATATAATTCTTAAAAAAATAAGGAAATACAATGGCTCGTAATATGGAAAAAGACCTTGAATTATTAGCTAAGTCTACATCTTTGATTGAGCAAATCCAACAAAAATTAGATAATTCAAACACCAAAGCCGAACAATTTGCTAATAAATTTGTAAAGCTCGCAGCACAAAAGACAGATTTTATAGCTGATGAATTTGAGTTTAGTCAAAAACAAAATAAATTAACTGA
>FUFK010040072.1_pt1 | contig 60009 bp, 55 predicted proteins | sample 1021851 | NCBI WGS metagenome assembly FUFK01 (sample SAMEA51879418, study PRJEB19060) | metagenome
GTTGCCCGGCGCCATGTCAAACATGAAGTCTGGATCGGTCCGGGAGTCAGCACAGGTGAGAATCGCGGCGAAGGGCTTTTGCCCCTTGGCGGGTGTCGAAGCCAGCGGGGAATAGTTCTTGGCCTTGAAATTGCCGTTGACGCTACGCGTATTACCTCGCTCCAGCCGCCGCAAAGCTTCAGCCGGTGTCACCGAAGCCGCCGCGTTTGCCGAGGTAGCGCCCGCGGCAGAAGCTCCTGCCAACGCTGCTGTAGAAGCTGCTGCGATCATAAAGTTACGACGAGACAAACTCGTGAGAAACCTTCCGATTGCCGATCAGGAAGAACGAACGGGACGCTACCAGAAACTGCTAGGGAAGCGCGGTGTGTTTGAATCTGTCGTGCTCGAAGAGCGCTCTTTCCTGCTAGCCCCGTATCGCCAAATAGACCTCAGCAGGAGCCACCATCCCCTCCCGAGGGTGGCTAAGACCACGCTTTTGGCTCTTCGACTCATGAACACAAGTTCAAGTCAGCTGGGCCAGCCGCAGCGCGACCAGCGCAAAGTAGGTCGTTCGACGAACGGGGTCAAGGTTCGACAATTGGTTCCGGCCAAGTGCCTGGCGGACTTACGGCTTGTTACCCACGGCTCCCTTGAAATCACTGCCGCTCACTGTTGCCCCTTTCCATGATGCGCCTCGCAACTTCGTTGCCCGCATATCTGTGTTTTTGATAGTGGCGCCTTCAAAGTTGCTCTTGTAGAAGTTGGACGAACTGAAATCACCCTTCTCCACATACGCCTTTTTCCAACTACTCCTAAGGAAAGAGGTACCCGTCGCTTTCGGATTCTCGAGCCGCACTTGCGAGAAGTTCGCGTCCGCGAGAGACCGCGCACCTAGTTGCGTGTTTGCACCAGTCGCGCCGGAGAAAACAGCGCCCTTCAAAAAGGCATCCGTGAAGTTCGTGTTGTTGAGTGTCGCGCCCGCCAGCCGAGCCCGCTGCAAGTTGGCACCGGTGAAGTCCATATCGGTTAGGTCAGCGTTGCTCAGGTTTACATCCTTAAGCTTGTCTTTCGCGCATGATGTTCCTGGGCGAATGAAACAGGACTTGAATACCGGGATGACATAGTCACTATTGCGTGACAGGAACAATGGACTGCTAGCTGAATTGAATCGCTGATTGCTCGGTCCGCTGGCCCTCAGGGAGTCCCACGTGGCGCTGAGCTGATTGCCTCCGGCGTTGCTCCATTGAACACCGAGTAGCGAGTAGTCCGTGGCCGTGTATTCGTACCAGAAGGTCGCCGTNATCCCCAANAGTCGGGAGTCGGCATAGGTGTANTCCATGAGCTGACTGCCNTCTTCGGTTGACCAATCGACTCCCGGGCGAATGCCCGGNCCCTTCAGGCCGTAGTTGACCTCCGTGTCGTAGATCCCAATGCCCAGGGCTGGCGAAGTTGGGCCGAGTGCGTCCACCAGGGCGTTCTGCCACGAGATGATGTCATCGGCCCGCTGGGTCGCCGCCATGCGCGGGAAATTCTGACCTGTATCAAAATCACGGCCCGCATCGCCATTCGGGTATGAATGAATAGTCCATGTGTTGAACGGGATTGATCCACTCTGCGCCACCTCGCCCGCAAAAGCGGCAGTGAAGCGCGCCGCTGATCCCCTGAGTCGAGTCGTGATGGACGGTGCAGCAACCACGGCGCTCGGATTCGAAGCCTTGATGATGCCGTAAGCGCTCTGCGCCATCGCGAATAGTTCGCTCGCGGAGCCTTGCCAGAAGGTGGTCAGGTTCGCTTCGTTCCACAACTCGTAGCCCGCGATGCGCCCTCCGTACCGGCCGGCAACTGCGCGCACGTACTCGTTCCAGTCACCAATGTTGGAGGGCGGGCTGGCACTGCCAGCTCCCCAACGCGGATCGCCGGCCCCGGGGTTCTGCGCAGCCCACTGGGGTGTGAGGCCGAGCACAAGGAAGGGCTTTCCCCCCCATGACTCAACCAGTGCGATACGGCGATCAAGAATTGACCAGTCGAAGACTCCTCGTTGGGGATTCACGTCCCGCCACGCCACCTTCATGTCCCACATTCGGTACATCGCCGCCGGCGGTGGCCGCAGACTTTCCAACCCAGCGTCCCACCCCACTTGGGGTGCCACCGACAAAGAGAACTCGTTCGCCGAAGGCGCTGCNCTCTGCAATGTCGTCAAGCCCTGAATCTTCGACTGGTACGGGCTTGACTCGCTTGCGTGCGCCGGCGACGCAAGTCCTATCGAACTAACGGCAAGCACGAGTGTGATGGAAACGACCGGTGAAAANAACGTTTTCATGGCCGAAGCCTACGCCGCGCCGTCAAGACTGCCCTACTGCCGAGGCAAACCCCCTCCTGTCAGCGTGAGAACCACGGATGAGAGCCCCACGCGTTCCGGGCTACCCGCTCACCAGTCTCGAGGTACTGATTCAAGCCGTTCACCACGGATGTCAGGTAGGCGTTCAAACGTGGCCGGATCCACAGGGCATGGAGCGTGGCATTGGTGACACGAGTCTTGCCCGCGTAGATGTATGGACGCACCCTGATGGTGATCGTTGACGAGACGGAAGAGTCGTCCCGGAGGGTCCACGTCACCAACGATCGCTTATCCACCGATCCACCGATCAGTAGTTCGAATCCCTGGCCTGGCGACCACTGCACAAACTGGCGGTCCAGCCTTAACCCGTTGAGGTACACAATCCGATCTCTCCGCTCAGACTCATCCCAGGCAAGTGCCGTGTTCTCTCGGCAGAAGGGATGAAATGGCTCCAGATGCCCCGGGCGCTCCAGAATCGAGAACGCCTGCGCAGCCGACGCAGGCAGAGACTTTGATGCTGACGCGAAGGGAACCGACCTCAATCGGTCCACCTGTACTCGGTCCCTGTCCGTCAACATGTGAGCAGTCTGCCGCTTTCGACTACGGCTGCAACTTCGATCGCTTCCTCGATAGTCACGAGAGCCTGCGAACAGAGGTTGTTGCACATCGCAAGACGGCTCTGTGACTCTAATCAGTCAAGCACGGTGCGCCTAGGGCCGGAACCCCAAGCCAGGTAATTCCAGAACCAGTCCGCCATGACCGAGACTCGGTGTCGGCCACCGGCCAAGTAGAAGATGTGCAGCGCGAGCCAGGACAGCCACGCAAGCGTTCCGTGCAGCCGGAGACCATTGGGCAACTCAACCACCGCCAGGCGGCGACCCACCGTCGCCATCTGACCCTTGTCCTTGTAGGAGAACGCTCCACTCTTTTTACCGGTCATCACGCCTGCGACGTATCGTCCCTGCTGCATCGCGACGGACGCCACCATCGGTAGCGGCTGACCGTCCTCATCTTTCGAATGCGCCATGTCGCCGATGACCCAAACGTTCTCACACAACTGAAGATTCTCATCGACCACGAGTCGATTCAGTCGATCGCTATCCCCAAGAGACGTCCACTGCTGATCTGCTGCGACACCGGCCGCCCAGATCGTCGTTCCGGCCGAGATGATCCGACCGGACTTCAGGTGAATGTCAGACGGATACATGCGGTCGACAGCCGAATCGAGAACGACATCGACTCCCAGCTTCGAGAGCGATTGCTTGGCTCGCTCACTCGATCGCTCAGAGAAAGACGGGAGCAGTCGAGGACCCGCTTCGATCAGTGTCACGTGTGCGTGTTCGGCGATCGTTGGGAACTCATGGGCCATTTGCTTTTGCAGTTCGGCTACTGCCCCTGCTACTTCAACGCCTGTCGGTCCTCCGCCGACAACCACAACGTGCAGATCCTCCTTCGGCTGCTCTCCTTGTTGCACACGCTCATACGTTCCCAACAGGCGGTTCTTGATTGCCCGGGCCTGACGAATGTCCTTCATCTGCAAGGCATGTTCTTCCACACCAGGAATGCCGAAGGAGTTGCCGATGCTTCCTGTTGCCAGGACAAGTCGATCCCAGGAAATTTCTGACCCTGAGTTCAATCTCAACGAGCCATCCGCAACATCGACTTTGGCGACTTCACCCCTCACGAAGGAGATTCCAGGGATGGCGGCCCTCACCGGGTAGGCAATGTCGTCCTCTGGGAGCCCGCCGGTTGCCACTTGGTAGAGCAAGGGCGCGAATAGTTGATAGGGCTGTCGGTCAATGAGCGTGACGTCTACCTGTGGGGAATCCGCAAGGGCGCGAGCGCACGCGAGGCCAGCAAAGCCGGCACCAACGACGACAACACGACTTCGCGACGTGGCTGTCACCGCACACCTCCCGAGAAACAAAGATCCGGTCACCTCACAGGCTTCCGGCTGGTTGTAAAACCGGAGTTTACTTTTCCTGACTCTCCGGCACATCTTGAAATCGGTGCTCGCCTCGCGCTCCTGACCGAAGATCGCTTATCGTGGGGTGTGATCTCGAACACGAAATGGCTCCCTGAGGCTGGTTCCATCACCATGCTGACCACCTCGTGGTGCGGGGACTGCGTTCGACTGAAGCGACAACTCACCGACCTCGATATTCCCTACACAGAAGTCAACATCGAGCAAGCTCCTGATGCTGAGGAGTTCGTTCTTGCCGTCAATGACGGCAACAGGACGGTTCCCACCGTTGTCTTCCCTGACGGATCGACAGCCGCTGAGCCATCCGGGAACGACGTCCAAGAGCGACTTCAGTAGCTGCCTGCGCTGTCACGGGTGGACCATCACCTTCATGTCAGCTGGATGACTCTTCCCGTGGGTCAACGCCTTTTCCACTTCTTCCAAGGGATAACTCGCGCTCACAATCGCGTCAAGGTCGACAAGGCCAGAGGCAAGCAACTCGACAGCTGTGGGGTAGGTGTTCGCGTATCGAAACGTTCCCGTCAGCCAGACCTCTTTGCCTTGAAGCGCCCCGACAGGAAGTGGNACCGTGTCGGACGGAGTCATGCCGATGANCACCGCGACTCCGGCCGGNGCCAGGCATCGGATTCCTTGATCTATCGCAGACGCCGAGCCGCTGCACTCCAACAGAACATCCGCTTCCGGCATCGCCGCCGTCGCGGGGTCACACGTGGTGAAACCGAGGTCTTCGACCTTCTGTCGTCTTTGTGCATTGATATCCGTCACGGCGACAACATCGGCTCCACGTGCGCGCGCAACCAGCGCGCAAATAGCGCCGATAGGTCCACATCCGGTGATCACGACTCGGGTGCCCAGGGACACGTTGGCTTTCTGGCATGCCCAAACCCCCACCGAGAGCGGCTCCACGAGTGCAGCTGCATCCAAGGACACGTGCGTAGGCACCGGATGCACGAAAGCTCGTGGCAGAACCACGTACTCGCAAAAAGCGCCGTCGATCGGTGGCGTCGCGAAGAACTTCACATCCGGGCAGAGGTTGTAACGACCCGATCGGCACTGATGGCACGCGCCACATGGCACACCTGGTTCCATTGCGACCGTCGTGCCCTCAGCAAGATCGTGCACACCATCACCAAGGCCCTCCACGACACCGGAGGCTTCGTGACCGAGCACCAGCGGCCCCTCCACAACGAAGTCGGCGATTCGACCATGCTCGAAGTAGTGAATGTCGCTTCCGCAGACTCCGATGGACTTCACTCGGACGAGGACTTCCCCTGGACCAGGTTCGGGAACCGGGCGCTGACTCATCGTCAACGTCAGGTCAGGGTTGAGGATGCTTACTCGCTGCATACGTGAAGTATCCACTCCAGCGTCGCCTCGGCACCATCGGTATGCAACCGTTGCAACGTCTGAAGGTACGGATCGACGAAACGCTCGTCGTCCACGAGATCTCCGAACAGTTCTCGGTTTTCGATAAAGGCGAGTGGCTGCTCTCGCTGTCGTTGCGCGATGGGTACCAGCTGATCCTTCAAGGGGTCAACGACCTCGATCGGCTGCCCGTCCTCGCCCACAGCTTCGGCATACCGAGCCCAGCTCGCCACGATGGCCGCAGAGCAGCGGATATCCCCGTCCTCGAGCAAACGTTCGCGAATGACCGGTAGCAGCCACTTGGGAATTCGATCGGACGTCTCCGCCGCCAAGCGAGCGACCGTGTCTTTCACTTCAGGATTCGCGAACCGTTCGATCAACTCTGTCTTGTAGGCATCCAGATTGACCCCTTCAACCGGATCTAGCGTCGGCGTTGCCTCCCGATCCATGTAATGCCGCAAAAAATTCGCGATGCGTGGATCACGTGCGGCGTCATGCACGTACTCGTAACCCATGAGCGAGGCGAAGTAGGCCAGACCTTGGTGACTGGCGTTCAGCAGCCGCAGTTTCATCTTCTCGTAGGGAGCGACATCGCTGGTCATTTGAACGCCGACGTGCTCCCACTCCGGTCGACCGGAAGGAAAGTCATCTTCGATGACCCACTGGAAGAACGGCTCGCACAACACCGGCCATTCGTCCGTGATCCCCAACTGCTGCGACACCGACACAACGTCCTCGGCGGTAGTNCCGGGGGTGATCCGGTCGACCATNGAATTGGGAAACGCAACTTCGCTGCGCATCCATCGACCGAGGGCAGCGTCTCGCGCCGCCGCGAAAGACGAGAATGCGTGACGCGCCACGTCACCGTTGTGCTGAATGTTGTCGCATGACAGCACGGTGAAGGGTGCAACACCCGTCGCTCGTCGCCGCCGTAGCGCCTCCGTCACCACCCCGAATACCGTGACCGGGGTGTCGTCATTTGCGAGATCGCGGCGCACATCATCATTGGCGAGATCAAAATCGCCCGTCGTCGGGGCAATGTTGTATCCACCTTCGGTGATTGTCAGGGACACGATCCTGGTTGCGGGGTCGCTCATACGGTTGAGAACAGCATCCGGGTTGTCCGGTCCGAAGAGGATCTCAGTGATGCTTCCCACCACTAGAAAATCCCGTTCGCCGGTCGATGACTTCTCCACCAGGGTGTATAGGCCGGATTGCTGCTGCAGCGAACGGGCAAGACCGTCATCCGTCGGCAGGAGCGCCACTCCACAGATCGCCCAGTCCGTCGCCCGACCCTGCGTCAGCAGCCGGTCTATGACAAGCGCCTGATGGGCACGATGGAAGTGACCCACCCCGATGTGCACGATGCCNACGGAAGAATCAGCACGTACGTACGCAGGGNNCTGCACATGATGAGGTAGCGTTCNTAGTGATTGATCGCTCAAGCGGGCATGTTGATTCATTCCGCTGAACCTCCCGGGTGCGGTGAAAATTCTTGTTGCATCAATTCGTCCAGCCGNGAGTTCTCTGGGCGCCCCGTGACCCCGGCTGGTGGATCGCCATCACCTTCATTCTCGGCTCGGTGTTGTTCTGCCTAGGCGCCATACTCCCATTCACCCGCGGACTGTCGACAGCTATGACCAATGTCGTCTACCTCGTTGGTTCCAGCCTCTACCTCGTCGGAGCCTTCATCCAATTCATCCAAGGGCGCCGGATGAAAATTAACCATCGAGACGATGCGTCCGCCATGCGGCACCTTGCGAACAAGAATTCCCGCGCGGCAGGAATTCAAGCCATCGGTGCCCTGTTGTTCCAAACCTCCATGACCGGGGCCTTTATCCGATCACTCTCCATTGCCCAGCAGGAGAAAATTATTTGGGTCCCCGACCTCTTCGGTGCCCTGTGCTTCCTGATCGCGAGTTCGATGTTCTTCACACTTCGCTACCCCATTCAGCACCGGCAGGACAACGGCCGGAGCGCGCGCGAGTTAGCCATGATGAACATTGTCGGCTCTGCCTTCTTCGTGATTTCCGCCCTCGGGGCATACATCGTTCCGCTCACAGATCAGGCCATCTACCCGCGAATTGCAAATCTCGGAACTTTCGCGGGGGCTGTGCTGTTCTTGCTGTCGTCCATCCCCGGATTGCCGGCGAAACCGGGCGCGAGCACACGAGTGACGCCCCCAGAAGGCGCTTAGCGACTTGACCTAGATGCCCTTTGGGCGGAGATAGCGCTGGGCGAGACCACCGATGAAATCGAAAGCGAGAGCAACCAGGGCAACAAGAACGGCACCGACGAAAATGGCTGTCGGGCGGTTTAACTTAAGGCCGGCGTTGATCGTTTCACCGAGGCCGCCGCCGCCGATCAGGAATGCCAACGCAGCCATGCCTACGTTGATAACGGTTGCTGTCCGAATACCAGCCATGATGACCGGAACAGACAGCGGCAACTCGATCTTGAACAGCCGCTGGAAGCCGGTCATTCCCATGCCTTTGCCGGCTTCGATCACTGACTTATCCACCTGCTCGAGGCCGACGATGGTGTTGCGGAGCACCGGCAGTAAGGCGAACGTGGCGAGCGCGACGATCACCGTCGTCGCACCCTGGCCGAGCCACACGAAGAACAACACGATGAGGCCGTACGCGGGCAAAGCTTGGCCGAGTCCCAGCACGCTGACCAGGGTGTCCTTGATCTTGGGGGCCCCTTCTCGGGTTACCGCGATGCCGATCGGAACCGCGATCACGATGACCAGGACGGTTGACCAGAAAGCGACATACAACTGTTCCTGCATCTGACGCAGCAACTTCGCCGGTTCCAAGATCTTGGTGGTTGTCTGATCGAACTCCGAGTAGTTCCACACGACAAAGAGCAAGACGGACAGGATGAGAAACAGCGCAGGCGTCACGACGAGGTCAAGCGAATCCGACTTCCATCGACGAGTCGGTTTGGCCTCCGCATCCTCAGCGGTCAGCACTACCGCGGTGCTCACGNCCCTGAGTTCTCCGATCCGGTCTGAATGAGGAGGTGCGCGAGGCTTTCTACCGTGCATCCGCCCAGGTAATTTCCGCGCGCATCGACCACAACNGCCATGCCCGCGGCGCTGGTCAGCATCGCCGACAAGGCATCTTGCAAAGTGTCTTCCGGCTGGAGTTGAACNGNGATCGGACGNCCNGACTTCTCCAGGCCCGATGACCGGTTCAGGGCNCGCTCGTCGATCCACCTCGTGGGGTGGTTGTTGCCGTCGAGGAGGACGGCGACGCTCGTGTTCGCCTCATTCATCATCGCGAGAGCTTGATCGCGCTGGAAGGGCTCCTTCAAGGTGACCAGCGGAGAAAGTTCGATGTCCTTCACGCGACGCAGAGTGAGGGTCTTCAAGATCGCGCCGGAGCCAAGGAAGTTCTCCACGAACTCATCCGCTGGGTCGGTCAGGATGTGTTCGGGNGTGTCNAGCTGAGCGATCTCACTCTGCTCACGCAAAATCGCGATCCGATCCCCCATTTTCACAGCCTCATCGATGTCGTGGGTGACGAACACGATCGTCTTCTTCAGTTCTTCCTGAAGCCGAAGGAACTCGTTCTGCAAACGATCACGCGTGATCGGGTCGATCGCCCCGAACGGCTCGTCCATCAACANGACGTCNGGNTCCGCACCCAAGGCCCGCGCNACNCCAACACGCTGGGCNTGGCCNCCGGANAGCTCGGATGGGTACCGATCTCGATAGATGCTGGGATCCATCGACACCACCTCGAGGAGCTCGTCGACGCGCGCATTGACCTTGTCCTTCGGCCACNTCAGCAACCGCGGAACAGTGGCGATGTTTTCGGCAATCGTCCGGTGCGGGAACAGTCCGATCTGCTGGATCACGTAACCCATGCGACGGCGCAGTTCGTTCGGATCGCCCTTCGTGACGTCCTCGCCCTCGTAGATGATCCGTCCCGATGTCGGCTCGATCATNCGGTTGATCAGNCGAAGCGTNGTGCTCTTGCCGCAACCGGACGGNCCGACGAGGACNAGGATCTCGCCGGGGTTGACGTTGAGGTTGAGGTCCTTGACCGCAGGCTCTTCGACGCCCGGATACGCCTTCGTCACATTCTCGAGCTGGATGAGTGGTTGAGCGCTCACTGGATCTCCCGTCAGGCTTTCTTGGTTCGTGGTGTGGTTACGCGACCGAGACCGCGCAGCAAAGAGTCGATGACAAACGCGAGGGCGAGAGAGAGCAGGACGCCCGTCCAGATCGCTTCTAGTGAATTTGGCAGCGGCAACCGCGCCAGTCCGCTCTTAATGAAGTCACCAAGGCCGCCGCCGGCGACGAGTGTCGCGATCGCGGAGATACCCACTGTGAGCAGCGCCGAGACTCGAATACCGGCGAGCATCACCGGCCAGGCCAACGGCAACTGAATCTTNGTCAGCACCTGCCAGCGCGTCATGCCCATGCCCTTGGCGGATTCCAGAACACTGAAGTCGACCGAGTCGAGTCCGGTCGTCGTATTTCGCAGGATCGGCATGATCGCGTACAGATAGAGCGCGATGAACGACGGCGTGAATCCAAGGCCAACGATTGGGATAAAAATCGTAAAGAGGGCCAGCGAGGGAATCGTGAGGAAGACCGACGAGATCGCGAGGGCAAGTTCTTTCGCGAAGGTGTGACGCATGGTCAACACCGCGACGACAACTGCTGTGATTCCCGCAGCGATCGTCACCACGACGACGTACATCAGGGTCTGCGTCAGGCCATCCACGATGAGGTCTGTCCGGCTCGACATGTAGTCGAACCAACTCCGTACGCCGTCCACAGACGCTCCTGGCCGTTAGGTCGAAAGGTGAGGGGAAGGGAAAAGGGGAAAGACGTGCTTAGTAGTGAAGAGGGCGGGGACCGTAGCCCCCGCCCTCTTTCGAACTAGCCGGCGATGATGCCTTGCTCGACGAGGTAGTCCTTGGCGACTGCCGCGGGCTCCTCACCCTCTGCTGAGACGCGAGCGTTGAGCTCGGCCATCTTGAGGTTGTCTAGCGGCTCGAGAATCGCAGCCGTGATCGCATCGTAAGCATCCGCGTTCGCGTCGTAGGTCTCCTCGCGAATGGTTGCCGAGATGTTGTANAGGATGTTGACGCCCGGATCCTCGACCAAGGTCAGACCCAATGCGGGAATACGGCCGTCGGTCGTGAAGATCTCACCGAAATCGCAGTTATCGTTTGCAGTCTCGGTGTAGATCACGCCCGTATCGAGAATGTTCTGCTGAGCGTCCGGCAGTTCAATGCCGGCGTGAGTCTCGGTCAGAATCAAGCCGTCGGGACGATCGGGGAATTCAGACTCCATGCAGACGACGGCATCCGGGTTGTCGCGGACGTACTCCATCATTGACTTCAGAGTGAACGGACCACCGTTAGCTTCTGTCGCTGCCGGGCTGGAAGCGAAGCCGTAGGTGTTGTTGAACGGCGAGCGATCCACCCACACGATGCCGTTCTCGGCATCGAGGTCGCGAACACCAGAGGTGAGTTCCTCCGGGTCGAAGCTCGGATCTTCTTGGCCGAGGTGGACGGTCCAACCGGTGCCGTTGTACTCCATGTACATGTCGATCTCGCCGGACAGCAGCGCCTCGCGAGCGACCGCGGTACCACCGAGGTTGACCTTGTCGTCGACATTCGCGCCGGCAGCCTCGTATGCCTGAACCATCATCTGGCCGAGGATCAACTGCTCATCGAAGTCCTTCGAGCCGATGGCGAGGTCAACGCCACTCAAGTCGTATTGAGATGCGACGGCGTCTCCACCGGAGCCGCCACCTGACGAATCGTCCGAGTCACTCGAACAGGCAGCCAGCGCAAGAGCCGAAGCACCCACGATGACCGCGAACTTTTTACCCATTGAACCCATGAACGTGCTCACTCCTTGAATCGCTTACGTGCCGGGCTTCTGACCGTGAGAGGTTATCGGGTATTCATGAGCACCGCCTAGACCCCCTGAGCAACGTCACATCCGTGACCATGCTTGAGACATTTCTGAGATACGTGCGACACAAGCGTTATCTTCGCGCCCACTTGTGAAATCTCTTGCTCACTTCTGCGCACGGACAGGGAGCCCCGCGCCACCCACGGGCAGGTTGCGACCGCGCGAGTTAACGCTGGATTCCTAGCGCCTCGAGTCGAAGATCGAGGTCACGCAACCGAGGGCGGACGATGGCATCGGGAAGGCCATCCTCGTCTCGCATCCGCAGTAGCTCCTCTTGTTCAGCCCGGACCATGGCACGAGCGAGTTGGAGCAAGGCCACCGAGTTCACCGGCCGCTCCACGTGCTCATCGGCCTGCCCGGCAGATCGATCGAGACGCTCTTCGCAGTCACTTCGAAGCCGGTCAACGACCTCCGGAGCAATCCGCTCACCGCTGGCGTCAGATTCCGACACCGCTGCGTCCAGTCTTTCCAGAGCTGCACGGGCCAAGGCGGAATCCACCGTTTGCGCCAACGCCGCATCATCGTCGCCGCGCACTCCCAACCATCGTGCGAGCGGTGCAACAGACAGCGTCAACAGCAGACTGATGACGATGATCGCGAACGTCGTAGCCAGGAGCACATCGCGGTAGGGAAAGGGTTCACCACTGGAGACGACGAGCGGAAGCGAGAAAGCCGCGAGTCCCGACACCGGCCCTCGGGCACCCGCCCAGGCAACGACAACCGCCTGCCTGACCGCCTGGTCTCGAACAATGCCGCGACGCCTGTCCCGGGAACGCTCGATGACAACCATGAGACCCACGAACAAGAACCGAGTGCCGACCAAGGTGACGAGCACCACGGGCACCAACACCAGTACGAGGGCTACCTCGTCTGAGCCCAGCCGACGGAAAACTTCGGGTATCTCCAACCCGATGAGGCAGAAGGCGAACGACTGCAGGATGAAGGTGACGTGCCGCCACACGGTGGTTCCTTGCAGCCGCCCCGACCACCCGGGGTCTGCATGCTGGGCGTTAGCGAGCCACAGGGCCGCCACCACTACCGCCAGAATCCCTGAACCTTCGAACTCTTCGGCAACGACGTAGATCAAGAATGGCGCGACGACAATCAATGAGTTGGCGGCCACCAAATCTCGACTGCGACGCAGAACAGTCGACATGCCCCATCCCGCAAGCGCACCGACAAGCACACCGATACCGACGGCGGCGGCGAGCATGCCCGCTGCATTCAGCATCGTCACACTGCCAGCCACCGCCGCGACCACGGCCACACGCAACGCCGTCAGGCCTGTTCCGTCATTGACGAGGCTTTCGCCTTCCAGGATCGAGACCAAACGACGGGGCAACGACGCTCGTTTCGCGATCGTGCTGACCGCCACCGCGTCGGTCGGGGAGACGATCGCGCCTAGGGCAAACGCGACGGCCAATGGCATCGCCACGAACAGGCTCACCACACCGCCCACGACCAACGTCGCCGTCAGCACCAGCCCGATCGCCAGTGCCAGGACAGGTCGACTCACGCGACGCAAGTCGAGGTAGGACGAACTCAGAGCCTCACCGAAGACCAGGGGCGCGAGAAGCAGGATCAAGATCACTTCCGGTTCCGGGGGCGCGGCGGGTCCGAACGGCGCGAGACCCACGGCCACCCCGAGGGCAATCAACGGCAGCGCGATTCCCCACCCGCGTTGCCTCATGAACGCCGCGAGGCCGAGAACGATGACCGCGGTGAGTGCGTACGCGAACAGATCGTCGAGCATCCAGCAACCCGATCAGATCAGCCGGAAGACTCGATGCGTCGTCGCCCTTCGAAGGCGCGCCCAAGAGTTACCTCATCGGCGTACTCGAGGTCACCACCCACCGGCAAGCCACTCGCCAAGCGCGAGACCGCTACCCCCAATGGCTGAATGGTGCGGGCGAGATACGTGGCAGTTGCTTCCCCTTCGAGGTTCGGGTCTGTCGCGAGGATGACTTCGTTGATTGAGCCGTCCGCGAGTCGGCTGAGAAGTTCTCGGATGCGTAAGTCCTCCGGGCCGATGCCTTCGATGGGATTGATCGAGCCACCGAGGACGTGATAGCGGCCGCGAAACTCACGAGTTCGTTCGATCGCGACAACGTCTTTCGGTTCCTCGACAACACACACAACGCTGAGATCACGCTTGGGGTCCGCGCAAATACGACATTGATCAGCCTCAGAGATGTTTCCGCAGGTTTCGCAGAACTGCACTCGCTCCTTCACACGAACGAGCGACTCAACCAAACGCTGAACATCTTCCTGCTCAGACGCCAGTAGGTGAAACGCGATTCGTTGCGCACTCTTCGGGCCAACACCCGGCAATCGCCCCAACTCATCGATGAGATCCTGAACGGCACCTTCGTACATCAGTGCTCGATCTCCCCGATCTGCGTGGCGCCCATTTCCCGCATCACCAGGTCAACGCCGGAAATATCGTCGACGTTCACGTCATCGACGCTCGGAGCGTCGGCAGGGTCGTTACTACTACTGTTGGCTTCACTAGTGCCCGACGCAGGCGCGTTGGCGGTTGACGCAACTACAACATCGACGCGCAGATCAACCTTGAGGGTGTCCGCGATCGCCGCTCGAAGTTTCTCGTCGTGGCCGCTTGATGCCGCGTTGGCGACTTTGCCAGGGCTATCAACTGCCACTGCAAGAACTCCGTCGGACCACGAGACCGGCCGGGAATCGTTGAACAGCACCCACGCCACCCTGGTGCGAGACAACGTGTCCATCACCGCCGGCCACATCGTGACGAACCCTTCGAGGGTGATGTCCGAATCGGCCGCGCTCACCGTCGAGGTTGTCGTCGCCGGCTTAGCATCGTGCGTCGGCGCACCCGAGGTCTCTGAACTGTCGGCGCTTTCTGAGTTGCCTGAGCTGTCAGGGTCGGCTGTCGCGCCGGCTTCGCTACTTTCGGCGTCAGCGTCCATCGCCGTCGACGGTGCCACCTCGGAGATCTTCGGCGGTGGCGGCGCAGCCGACGCCTTAGTGGCCGGCTTCGACTTTCGGGGCGTCGTTGAGATGGTCGAGTCCTGGGTCGAGGCTTTCGGCGTCAGTTCCGTAGCCACGTCCGTCGGCGCTTGCGTAGCCGCTTGCGTCGACGCAGTCGCTTCGGCGCCGCGTGCTCCCGACGCGAGGGCCTTTTCCAGGTGCTCGATTCGCGCCAGCGCGCCGACGTCGGACCTTTCTGCCGACGGCACCAACAGTCGCGCCGCCATGATCTCCAGGCGCAGACGCGGAGCGGTGGCGCCCTTGAGTTCACCGAGGGAACGACTAATGACGTCAGCGGCCCTGCTAGCTTCCGCCGGCCCGAGAAGTTCCGCTTGCGCCACGATCTGTTGGGCCTCGTCGTCAGGAGTGTCGACAAGTCCCCGCTGCACCGCGTCGGGAACACTCTGCACGACGATCACATCCCGCATGCGCTCGAGTAAGTCCGAGACGAAACGACGGGGCTCGTGTCCGCTATCGACCACCCCTTCGACGACGTCAAACAGCGCTGCACCATCGCGATTCGCGATTGCTTCAATGGTCGCATCGAGAACGACACTCTCTGTCACACCCAACTGGCCCGCGACCTCGGCGTACGTCACACCGTCGGTTCCCGATCCGGCGATCACCTGACCGAGGATCGACAGCGAATCCCGCACGCTTCCGGCTCCCGCGCGAGCCACCAGTGCCAGAGCCGCTGGTTCGGCCGAGACGTCTTCGGCTTCGCAGATGGATGCCAGGTGTTTCTGCAGATCCTTGTTCCCCACGAGCCGGAATGCGTAGTTGTGCGTCCGGGATCGAATCGTGGTGAGGACCTTGTCCGGGTCGGTCGTGGCGAAGATGAAGCGCACGTGCTCGGGCGGCTCCTCGACCAACTTCAACAAGGCATTAAAACCGGCCGTGGAAACCATGTGAGCTTCGTCGATGATGTAGATCTTGTAGCGCGACGATGCGGGCGCGAACATCGCGCGCTCACGCAGATCGCGGGTGTCGTCCACGCCCCCGTGACTCGCAGCATCAAGCTCGATGACGTCGATGGAGCCCGGTCCACCCGCAGTCAGATCCACGCAACTCTGGCACGCGCCGCACGGCTCGGAGGTCGGTCCCTGCTCGCAGTTCAGCGATCGCGCCATGATTCGAGCTGTCGACGTTTTGCCGCAGCCGCGGGGGCCGGAGAAAAGGTACGCGTGGTGAAGGCGATCGTTGTCCAAAGCCCGCGCCAGAGGCATGGTGATGTGTTCCTGGCCCACCACATCGGCCAGCCTCGCCGGCCGGTAAGTGCGGTAGAGGGCCAACGACATGCGCCGACCCTAACGCCCACCGCACGCCCTGCAGACCGATGTTCGGGTACCAGACAGCCGCGCAAAGGGACCCCCCGCGCACCTGACAGAGCCCGCCTACCCTTGCTGCCTTCCGGCCCTGGGGGGGTTGAGCGAGGTGACACCGCACGGGGGGTCGGTCACCAGGGTACGGGGCCGCGCGGAACGCTCGCCACCTGCGGGTAATCTCCCCCGCGGAGGATTCGCCTAGTGGCCTATGGCGCTCGCTTGGAAAGCGGGTTGGGTTAATAGCCCTCAGGGGTTCGAATCCCCTATCCTCCGCGNGATTCGTCTNANCNTCATCGGACGACCATGAAGGCGGCCGACACCGCTCGCCCTCCTCACGATCCACCTTGTACCCTCCTTCGCGGTGGCGTGTCCGAGCGGCCAAAGGAGCGCGCCTCGAAAGCGCGTGTGGGGGCAACCTCACCGTGGGTTCAAATCCCACCGCCACCGCCATTCGACGAGAAGTGCCTCGCACTCGGGGCTCTTCTCGGCATGCTGTCCTCTAGCGACCCCGGTCGCAGGTGAACACTTCTGCCCAGAAGCAGACACAGCAGCGACTCGAAGGAATGACATGGATCTCGGACCGAGCGCACGAGCCAGCGAGTACCTCTCGAGGGTCACCACCTTCATGGACGACCACGTCTATCCCGCTGAGCCCACCTACGCTGAGCAGCGGCGGACGCTCACCGAGCAGGGCACACCGCACCATCTGCCGCCGGTCGTCGAGGAACTCAAAGACGTCGCGCGATGGCAGGGACTGTGGAACCTCTTTCTGCCCGAGAGCACCGACCCCGCGCACGGTCTCACCGTTGCCGACTACGCCCACATCGCAGAAGTCACCGGCCGTTCCATCGAGATCGCGCCGGAGGCGATGAACTGCTCAGCCCCCGACACGGGCAATATGGAAGTTCTGCACATGTTCGGCACGGACGCTCAGCGCGCGCAGTGGCTCGAACCGCTGCTGAACGGCCGCATCCGCTCCGGCTTCGCGATGACCGAGCCGGATGTCGCATCCAGCGACGCAACCAATATCGCGACCCGCATCGAACGCGACGGTGACGACTACGTCATCAACGGTCGCAAGTGGTGGACGACCGGAGCGCTGGACCCACGCTGCGAGATCTTGATCCTGATGGGCAAGACGGACCCGGCCGCGGAGACCCATCGCCAGCAGTCGATGGTCCTCGTGCCGATGGACACACCCGGGGTCACCGTCGAGCGGTCCTTGCCGGTCTTCGGGTACCACGACCAGCACGGTCACGGAGAGATCACCTTCGACAACGCCAGAATTCCCACATCGAACCTCATCGGTGAGGAAGGAGCCGGTTTCGCCATCGCTCAGGCACGTCTTGGGCCCGGGCGCATTCACCACTGCATGCGCATGATCGGGCTTGCCGAGCGCGCCTTGGACATGATGATCGACCGCTCCCGGGAACGCGTCGCGTTCGGCAAGCCCCTCAGCGATCAGGGGGTGGTTCGCGAGTCCATCGCGTTGTCTCGCATCGAAATCGATCAAGCACGACTGCTCACCTTGAAGGCCGCCGCTTTGATCGACAGCGTGGGCGCAAAAGCAGCCCGCACCGAGATCGCCGCCATCAAAGTGGTCGCCCCTCGGGTCGCCTGCGACGTCATCGACCGAGCGATTCAGGTGCACGGCGGGGCCGGCGTCAGCGACGATACGCCGCTCGCAGCGATGTATGCCGGCGCCCGATCGCTTCGACTGGCCGACGGCCCGGATGAGGTTCACCTTCGAGATATCGCTCGTCAAGAACTGCGCCGCCAATGAGCATTCAGTCACGGGTGCGTGACGAGGACTCCTTCGACGTCGCCGCGATGGATCGTTGGTTGCGCACCCAAGTTTCGGATCTGCCGGATGCGCACGAGTTGCCCAACGGATTACCGCAGGTCACCCAATTCACGCGCGGCGCTTCGAACCTCACCTACCGATTGGAGTACGGCGGCCGCGACCTGGTTCTGCGTCGACCACCGGCCGGAACGAAGGCCGCATCCGCCCACGACATGGGTCGAGAAGTGCACGTCATCAATCACGTGCGCGATCAATTTCCCTACGTCCCGCGAATCGACGCCTACTGCACCGATGACTCGGTGATCGGCTCGCCCTTCTACGTCATGGAGTACCTCGACGGAACAATCCTGCGACCGGAATCGGCTGATGCGCTCACCGGTGACCAGGCGCGCGACGTTGGCCGCGTCTATGTCGACCGCTGGGCTGATCTGCACTCCGTCGACGTGGATCGCGCGGGGTTGAGCGACTGGGGGAAGGGGCCGGGCTACGTGGACCGGCAGGTTTCCGGCTGGTCCGAGCGCTACCGAAAGGCACGCACTCCCGACGTTCCGGATGGGGAGAAGGTCATGAAATGGCTGGCAGACAATCGCCCCTCGGACGTCGCGGCCTGCGTCATTCACGGCGACTGGCGGCTGGACAACATGATCATGGACACGCACTCACTCGCGCCGGGCAATCAGCCGACGATCACTGGTGTCTTGGACTGGGAGATGGCCACCATCGGAGATCCGCTGATGGATGTGGGCGCGGCGCTCGCGTACTGGATCGACTCCACCGACATCGACATCGATCCGGCCTTCGCTGCACTCAAGCGTCAACCCAGCGACCTTCCGGGGATGCCGACGCGGGAGAGCATCGTCGAGCAGTACTCGGCACGCATGGGCTTCACCACCGCCCACTGGGCCTTCTACGAGACCTACGGGCTCTTCCGGCTCACTGTGATCTTGCAACAGATCTGGGCGCGCTTCGTCGCAGGGCAGACCACCAACCCGGCTTTCGCGCCCTTCGGTCAGGCAGTTCAGGTGCTACTCGACCGAGCAGCCCGGGCCCGACAGGGAGGGTGACGGCGACGCCAGTGCGGCCGCCACAGTTCCCTCAGGCTGCAAGCCCTCGAAACCCCGGCCGATCGACAGATCGACGCGCGGACCGGAACGATCGTCCTCGACCATCACTGCATCGGGGACGTAGAACAGCAACAGCCGCGCGTTGTCCACTCCCTTCGGCCCAAATCTGATTTCTCCCTCACCGCGCAGCGAAACTCCAAGCGGGTCGTTCTCTACTTTGTTGATGCGAAAACCGATCTGACTCAACTCGCGGGCTGTCGTACCGGCCAAGCCGGCGCGCTTCGTGGAGTTGTAGACATTCACGACGACACTGTCCGGTCGCGGAAGCACCTCGGCGGCGGCGATGAGTGTCGTTTCGCACGGCTCCGGCTCGATGCCGTTGCTACCGGCAGTGCCATCATCACCGATCGCGTCTCCGGCGACCGAGGGGTCTTCTTCACCGGCGACAACCGTGGGGCGCTCGTCTTCTCCGGCAACAAGCAGGGACACTCCGAAGCCCACCGCGAACAAGACCACCATGCCTACCCCGGTGAGCAGCACGATGAGCCACACCGGGCGGCGGGCCGGTGGGCGACGTGCGGAGGTGTAGGTGGTCATTGCCTACCACTGTAGGGATCGTCGTGGGTGTTGGTCGCGCGCCTGTCGTTTAGGAAGCTGGCAAGCAGGCCGGCGCACTCGTCGGACCGAATGCCACCGATCACTTCGATGCGGTGATTCATTCGACGATCTCGGACCAGATCCCACCGGGATCCGGCGGCGCCGTACTCATCGTTCCAGGCACCGATCACCAGCGTGGCGATGCGCGCGAGCACGGCGGCCCCCGCACACATCGAGCACGGCTCCACGGTGACGACCAGCGTGCACCCGTCCAGGCGCCAGTCACCGATCTCTTGCGCGGCCGATCGCAGGGCGAGGATCTCGGCGTGGGCCGTGGGATCACCGTCGATCTCTCGTCGATTTCCCGCCATCGCCACTACCCGGCCATCGGCGTTCGCCACAAGTGCTCCGATCGGAATGTCGCCGCGGGAGGCAGCGTCGACCGCGCAGTCCAAAGCCGAGCCCATCCACTCGGAAAACAGAGCCTGCCGGTCGCCCATCACCTCGTTGCGCGCGACCATTGCGCGCTGATTCCCAGACGTTCGGCGATCGACGTCAACTGCTCATCCGGGTAGAGATCCTCGTTCGAACACAGCAGTTCGAGTTCCTCTCCCTTGACCCCGAAGTCCTCCAGCAGCCGAGTATCNCCCGCTGGCTCGAGTTCTTCAACGTCNTCATCGGCAAGGCCCAACATGTCGACCGCCTCTTCCGCGAGCGACCAATCCCACGACGCCGCCCCGTCGCTGAGCAGAATCCACCGGCCCTGACCACTTTCCCTAACGAGGAGAAAGAAGTCATCGCCCACGGTTACCGCGCCGAACACGCCACCCTCTCCGGGAAACCGAGACAACGCTGCGATCAACGAGTCCATCGAGACAGCGGAGCGCGCCGGGATGCTGGACACCTGCCACAGGCCCTCTTCACGCCAGAAGACCACCGACACGTCGATGTCGTCTGCCGTCACCACCTGCGTGCCCATGGGTAGATCGTGGCACGAGGCACACCGTCGCGTCTGCCGTACGACTACTCTGCATTCCATGCGAACACTGGTGATCGATCATCCACTCGTCGCCCACAAAATGAGCCGTCTGCGCCGTGAGGAGACGTCCTCGGCCACCTTCCGGCTCCTCGCCGAGGAACTCGTCACCTTGATCGCCTACGAGGCGACGCGATCGTTGACCGTTCACCCAGAAGCCATCACCACACCCGTGGCACCCACCACTGGCTACGAGCTCGGGGAACCCAAGCCGCTGGTTGTTCCGATTCTTCGCGCGGGCCTGGGGATGCTGAACGGCATGGTCAAGTTGATGCCCACCGCCGAGGTCGGATTCCTTGGCCTGGTGCGGGACGAGGACACGCTCACCGCATCCATCTACGCGGACCGACTGCCGCACGACATGCACAACCGCCAGGTGTTCGTGCTCGACCCGATGTTGGCCACCGGGGGGACCCTGGTCGCAGCGATCGACATTCTTCTCGAGCGCGGCGCCAAGGACGTGACGGCGATCTGCCTGCTGGCGGCACCCGAGGGCTTGGCCCACATGGAGGAGAACTACGGCAACCGGGATGTCGACGTCACGGTGGTCACGGCCGGGCTCGACGAGAAGCTCAACGAGAAGGGCTACATCGTTCCCGGGCTCGGTGACGCAGGCGATCGCCTGTATGGCGTCGTCTGACCGCGATCNGCGCTAGACGTTCTTCAGCGCCGCGACAACCTTCGTCAAGGAATCTTTCGCGTCACCGAACAACAGCGTGGTCTTCGGATCGAACAGGATCTCGTTCTCGATTCCCGCGAAACCTGGACGCATCGACCGCTTCAAGAACACGATCTGCTGCGCGGCGTCGACGTCGAGAATGGGCATGCCGTAAATCGGGGCCGTCTGATCGGTGCGCGCCGCGGGGTTGACCACGTCGTTCGCCCCGACGACCAACACAACATCGGTCGCGGAGAACTCGGGGTTGATCTCGTCCATTTCCTTCAACTGCTCGTACGGCACGTTCGCCTCGGCCAGCAGAACGTTCATGTGCCCTGGCATGCGACCTGCCACCGGGTGAATGGCGTAGTCGACCTCGATGCCCTTCTCGGCGAGGAGGTCGGCAAGTTCACGCAGCGTGCTTTGTGCCTGCGCGACGGCGAGACCGTAACCCGGCACGAGGATGACCTTGCCGGCGAAGCCCAGCATGATGGCGACGTCGTTCGCTGAACCCGACCGCACCGGTCGGTCGGTCCCGCTGCCCGCTCCGCCGGCGGTTGTTCCGGAGAACGCTCCGAACAAAGTGGAGGTCAGCGGTCGACCCATCGCCTTTGCCATCAGGTTCGTCAGCAATGTTCCGGATGCACCCACCAGCGTGCCAGCGATAAGGAGCAGAACGTTGCCCAGAACGTAACCGGAGGCTGCGACGGCCAAGCCGGTCATGGCGTTCAACAGTGAAATCACGATCGGCACGTCCGCTCCGCCCACCGGCAGCACGAACAGCACACCGAAGACAAGCGACAACCCGAGCAGCGCCCACAGCAGCCACTCCTGCGGCTGGACGATCAACCACACGCCACCGACAACGGTCGCGACCGCGACGAGGATGGTGATCCACTTGCCCAGCGGGATGACCACCGGCCGGGTCGTCATGAGTTCCTGCAACTTCAGGTACGTGACGATCGAACCGGAGAAAGCAATCGACCCGACGATCACCGTGGCGACCGTGAAGATGAGGAAGAGCAAGTCGTCGGAGTCGACGACGAGGTACTCGACGACGGCGATCAGCGCCGCGGCGCCGCCGCCCACACCGTTGAACAGCGCAACCAGTTGGGGCATCGCCGTCATCTTCACTCGACGGGCGGCCACGAGTCCGAGCACCGAACCAACGACAAGGAATCCGACGATCAAGGCGAGGTTGGCCAGTTTGATGCCGCTGAAGAACAGCACGCCCGTCGCCAAGGCTGCACCGATCGCACCGATCAACACGCCCGTGCGCGCCGTGCGGGGCGACGACATGGACTTCAGGGCAAGGATGAACAAAACGGCAGCTACGAGGTAGCTGATCTGCACCCACATGGGGTCAACGTGCGTCTCGCTCATGCCGCACCGCCTTCCTCGGCAGCGGCGGCAGGTTTCTTGGATTTGAACATTTCCAGCATGCGGTCGGTCACGACGAAACCACCAACCAGGTTGATCGCACCCAGAAGAACCGCCGCGAGAGAGATCCACAGCGCGAGCGAATTGGGTTCAGATTTGCCGGCGACAATGATCGCGCCCATGACGACGACACCGTGAATGGCGTTGGCGCCCGACATCAGCGGGGTGTGCAGAACGGTCGACACCTTCGAGACGACTTCGAATCCAACGAAGACGCTCAGAATAAAGATGGTCAGCAGTGCGATGCCGTCCATGCTCACGCACCTCCCTGCAGTGCTTGCTGCGCTGCTTCGTTTCGGACTTCCCCGTCGTGCACCACGGCGCACCCGTCGAGGACTTCATCCTCGAGATCGACGACGAACTCGCCTTCCTTCACCAGCAGTCCCGCGAGGGCCGCGATATTCATCGCATACAACTGCGAGGCATGCACGGGCATCTCACTGGCAACATCCTTGGCACCCCACACGGTGACCTGACCGACGAGGATCTCCTCACCGGAGACCGAACCTTCGACGTTGCCACCCGTTTCACTCGCGAGGTCGACGACGACCGATCCGGGTTTCATCGTCTCGACCATGGCGCGCGTCACGAGCAGCGGAGCCTGCCGACCGGGCACGGCAGCGGTGGTAATCACGACGTCCGCGTCGGAAATGTAGGGGGTGAGGGCCTCGCGCTGACGTTCTGCACGGTCCTCACTCATTTCTCGCGCGTAGCCGCCGGAGCCTTCGAGGGCTTCGAGATCCAAGGTGATGAAGGTGGCGCCCATGGACTTGACCTCGTCGGCGCTGGCTGGCCGCACGTCATACGCGGATACCTTCGCGCCGATGCGCTTGGCTGTTGCGATCGCTTGCAACCCGGCCACGCCTGCGCCGAGTACCAGCACCTTCGCCGGCTGGATGGTCCCCGCGGCGGTCATAAAGAGCGGGAAGAAGGATGGAAGGCGATCGGCTCCGACCAAGGCCGCGCGATACCCGGCGACCAGTGCTTGAGAGGTGAGCGCGTCCATGGACTGCGCGCGAGAAATACGTGGCAGCAGGTCAAAGGACAAGCCGGTCGCGCCGGCGTCACGCAGAGCCTTGATTGTCTCGGTGTCTTGGGCTGGAGACAGGAACGAGATGCTCACTCCGCCCCGGCGAAGACGCGAGGCGCGCCCGTAGTCGAGGGGTCGAACGCTGGCCACTACGTCAGCACCGGCAATCTGGTCGGTGAGTGCGGCCTCGTCGAACACCTGCGCTCCGGCCTCGGTGTAGGTGGCGTCATCCGCGAAGGCTTCGGTGCCCGCTCCGGACTGAACAGCTACATCGAAGCCGAGCTGGGTGAATTTGCGAACGACGCTCGGCATCATCGCGACGCGCTTCTCCCCTGCCTGTGTTTCAGCAGGAATAACGATTTTCACGCACAGTCCTCGCTCTCGGATGGTGAGCGTGCACGGCGCGTTTTCGCAGCACCGAGCAGCGGAGAGAGCCTAGCGGGATCGGCTGAATTCGCTCCCCCAACGGCACCGGCCAATGGCCCTGACGGTCAGCCCTGAACGGGATTCACCCTCAGTCGGAGCGACAAGCCGTTGGATCGATCCGTGATGGAATCGCTCGCTAGCGGGCGGCCTTCAGCAACTTCATCAAGTAGGTCTCGTAAATATCGGCCACCTCGCGGCCACCGGCAGTCTTCACCAGCTGGACGGGTTGCCCGTAGCCCTCCGCCTGCTGCACGGCGATTCTTTCCGGCATCAGGGGCTTCATGACGGTGCTTCGACCGTAGATCTCCACCAGCTCGTGCTCCCGATACTGGTGCTCTTCGGCAACAGATCGGACCCGGTTCACTACTATCCCCGCGAGTTGTAGATCGCGGTTGTGGTTTTTTCGGACTTCGTCAATCTCTGCCATCGCCCGCTCAACTCCCTGGGCCCCGAAGTAGGACGGGGTGGTCACCACCAGGGCGAGATCCGAGGCGGCGAGCGCTTCGCGCGTCAAAGCGCCCAGGGACGGAGGGCAGTCGATGAGCACGAGGTCGTATCCGTCTAAGTGGCCGAGGGCCCTGGCCAGTTTGGGCCTCCAGGGTCCTCCGGTCCAGGCGTCGAAGCGGATGGTGTTCGTGTGACCGGGGAGAACATCGACCTCTCCCGGGGCGACTTCCCAGTCGCACGGGGTCAGGGCGCTTTCGACGGTTTCGCGGGTGGGGTGCCCGAGGACATCAGCCACCGTGGTTCGGGTTTTGTGGGACTTCAGGAGGGAGGTGGCGTTTCCCTGAGGGTCGAGGTCGACGACGAGTGTCGCCAACCCTCGAACGGTGGCGGCGCCGGCCAACCCGAGCACCACGGACGTCTTTCCGACGCCGCCCTTCAGGCTCAACACGCTCACCACAGCCATAACCGTCAGTCTGTCGGGACCGGCGGTCGGGCACAACCAGTTTCTTCTCCCAGACGGGATTGGTGCACGTTTGGTGCACGTTTGGTCCGCGCNCCTGGGCGAAGTTACAGTGGCGGACGACCCAATCGAGGAGGATTGCGCGTGCGGACGTCTCCGTTTTTCCCGCTCTCCAGGGCAGCTGCCCTCGCCGCTGGCCTGGCTCTCGCGATCTCGACAGTGATCACCGCCGTGCCTGCGCAGGCCGTTTCTCCCCAGGCGCCCCCCGCCGCAAACACCTGCTACGACTATCGGTCCTCGAGCAGCGAAGACGAGACCGCGGTCGCGGTACCCGTTCCGTGTGAGGGCGAGCACACCGCGCAAACCTTCTACACGCGATCTCTCCCGGAGGGTTTCGGGATTCCTGCCCAAGCCGGAGCCAAGAAACGCTTGAAGGTCGCGAAGCCGTGCACGACGGATGCGATGAACTCTTACCTAGGCCTGTCCGACACCACTATTCCGTCGCGCTTCCAGATCGTGACCGTGTTCCCCACCGCTGGACAGTGGAACGCGGGCGAGAGATGGATGCGCTGTGACGTCGTCCTTCGTGGTGGCAAAGAGTTCACTCGCTTCTCCGGCAGCGCTCCGCAATTGGTCGCTTCGATGCCTCGCGAGCAGTTCCACTTCTGCACCCCGTCGGTTCCGGGCAACAGGACGAAAGCCGCCTACCCGTGCACCAAGCCGAAGAAGAACTGGATCATGGTGGCCGAACGGGACCTGGGCGCGATCGGCAAGAAATTCCCGGGGACACGGTCCGTCGAACGCAAGGCGAAACGGATCTGCCAGCGCGTGGGCAACCGCTACACCGAGCGCAACAAGTTCTATCCCTGGTGGTCGATTTGGCCGACGGGTGCGGGCTGGAAAGAAGGCGATCGGACTGCGCAGTGCTTCGTTCCGTACGAGCAGTTCGTCAAGACGACTACCGTCTGAGTTCGCAGCGTCCTGAATCAGTCACCGCAACGGGCTCCGAGGCTGGTCCTCCGGATACATCGATGTGTGCTCAGGCGGCGTCGCCTGCAACGTGGCGAATTGCTCGTCCGTTAACTCCAGCGTCATCGAGCGCACGATCGACGTGATGGTTTCCGGGCGGGTCGCCCCCGGAATGGGAATCATCACTGAGGACATGCGCAGCAGCCATGCCAGCGTCACCTCTTGCGGGGTTGCCCCTACGGCGTCAGCGACGTCCGCAAACGCAGCGAATCGTGGCGCGACGTCCTTCGCGTGGGTTGCGCCCCCGAGTGGCGACCACGGTAGAAACGCAATGCCTTCACGCTCGCACCGCGCAAGAACATCGAGGTCGGCCCGGTAGCGCGGGGACAGTTCGTTTTGCACGGAGATAACTCCGCCATCGGACGCCGATCCCAACTCGCCAATAGCGAGGTCAAGTTCTGCTTCCGTCACGTTCGATAATCCGATGCGTCGAACCAGCCCTTCGTCCTTGAGTAGTTGCAGCGCTCGCACTTGATCGATGTATGTCATCGCCGGATCGTGACGATGATGCTGGTAGAGATCGATGCACGAGACGTCGAGCGCCCTCAGGCTGTCTTCGCACGCTCGGCGTAGAGCCTGCGGGCTGGAATCACGTCCCCACTGTTCTCCCTCGCTCCGGGTGATGCCGCCCTTGGTGGTGACGAGCACGTCGGTCAGTGGGGCGTGACCGGTGTAGGTGCGGAGGGCTTCGGCGACGAGGGCTTCGTTGTGGCCGATGGCATTCCACGAAGGCGCGTAGATGTTGGCCGTATCGAGCAGGGTGATTCCCTGATCGAGCGCGGCGTGAATGGTCTGCAGGGCTTGTTCGCGGTGATCCACCATGCGGCCGTTGCTCAAGGGCATGCACCCCAGGCCTACGGCCGTCGCCGAGAGGTCGCCAATTCGACGCTGCAGAATCATGCCGCCACTGTAGAAGATGCGTAAGGGCACAAAAATCGCTGCGAAAGGCCCATTCGGAAGCACGACTCGGTAGCGTGCGAACTCCGAGAACACGCGCGAATGCACACCTCGCAGGGAAGTAGGGGATTTCGTTTCCATGGCTCACGTTCCGAGTTTGGGTAATGGTGTTTCGGTGCCGATCACGGCAACCGAGATCCCTGCACTCTTGGAGACGTTGCGGGCCGAGCACGTCTCTGCGGCGGAGCCGGACATGCTCATCGACTGGATGGGGGTGCGCACCAGGATCCCGATGCTTCCGTGGGCGCCGAGCGATCTCGCCGGGACAGTGTCCACCGCTCTTCCTATCCCGGACGACAGGTATCGATCCGAGGATGTCGAATACGCCGCACTCGCGCGGGCACTGCACGGAGTCTCGGACCATCCCGTGCGCGTGGTCGAAGTAGGTGCGGGATGGGCGCCGTGGGCGGTGGCGGCGATGGTGCAAGCGAGGCAGCGAGGCCTCCCGGGGATAGCGGTCGCTGTCGAGGCCGATCCACGCAAGTGCCGCTGGGCCGTTCAGCACGCCGAAGACAATTCGNTNCCGNTCAGCGTGGTGTCGGGCAAACCCCGGCAGTTGGTCAAGCGTCTACGTGAAGCACTTGAGCACAGCAGTGAAGTGGGTCAACATCTCGTCGTCGTCCAGGCGGCAGCCTGGGTGGAGACAGGAACGGTCGAGTTTCCCGAGGCGCCAGTGGACGATATGGGTACTGCGGTCTGGACCCTGCCAGGTACGGATGTCGACTATCGCGGTGCCCACCTCGCGCACCAGAAGATTCCCGCGATTGCGATCGCCGATCTGCTCGAGTCGATTTGCTCCACGGGCACCGATGCCGCACCCGTCGATCTACTCCATATCGATGTTCAGGGAGTCGAATTCGAGTTGCTCCAGGCGACGGCGGGGGCGGTGCAGGAGCGCACACGCCTGATGGCGGTCGGCACGCACAACCGCTGGAGCGAGGGTCAGCTGCAGTACTTCTTCCTTGAACGTGGATGGGGTTTATTGATCGACTCCCCGTGCACGGCGCACTTCACCATGACGCACCCGACCCTGTCGGGTTTCACCGAACAAGACGGAATGCAGTTGTACGAGAATCCGTTCGTTCTGTAGTCACCGCGTCGCGTCGAACACCGATGAGTGCAGCGGCCACGAAGGTGACACTCGCCACGACGCCGACCCCGACCGTCACCGGCAGAGGTATCGACAGAAGTCCCGTCCACTCCAGGACCAGGTCGATATCGAAGAGCCCACGCTCATTACCCGCGGCGTACCGGTGGGCGTGCACCCAGAGCGAGACGCTGGCCGCTGCTGCGACGCCCANTCCGATCACCCACGCGAGGACTCCCGGTAGCGGNAANCCTCCGTCGGTCGTGCGCNAGAAGGGAACGCGAAGGCTGAGAGTNAGCATCAGCACCANGATGAGTGGGAGNAGGTAGCGCGCCTGCACTACTTCGCCCACACCTAGTCCTTCGCGTTGTAAGAAGACCAGGGGGACAGCGACGACCGCCCCCAACGAGACCAGCAGCGCGATGCCTTTGGACCGTGGAGCGTCCTGCAACCCACGCGCCATGAGTGCGCCCACGACCAGCACACCGAAGACGGGCACCAGGGGTGGCAGCACCGTGTCGTTCCACCCCAGCGGCATGCCTCCGACGGAGCCAATCACATACACAGGCAGATAGACGATGTTGGTCAAGAACAGTCCCGGATCGGGTTCGGTCGTGCCCATGCCACCGCTGACCCCACTTCCCGGGGTGCCGAACGTGGCGAACTGGATAAGGCCGATGGTGGCGAGCACCAGCAACACGACGAAGGAGATCCAGGACGCTCGTGCCTTCGTCCACCCGGTGAGCACGAACACCACGATCACTGCGAGCGCGACGAATGCCGAGGCATCGACACGTGAACCGATCGCCAGAAACGCGGATAGGCAGGTGGCGACCGCCAGCAGCCACGTCCGTTGGGACCGCCACGACGTTCGCTGAGCCAGGGCGAGACCGAACGCCCACACAAAGACCACACCCGTCACCGTCCAACTGCTCGGGTTGGTGGACGGGATGATGAATAGACCGAGGGGAACCAGGACAACGGCCGTGGTGACGGCCACTGCGGAGCGAATAGCCGGCGCGAGAACAGTCAGTGCAACGGACAGCAATGCGACGAACACGATGGCGTTGACCATGCGCATCACCAGGACCGAATGTTGTGGGTCGTCACCGACGAAGACATTCATCGCACGGTAGAAAATCGATGGATATAAGCCTTGACTGTTGTTCACTCGCTGTGTCGAAACCAACGTATTCGTCAGACTCTCGGTGCAGGCCGCGGTAACCGCCGCCTGAAAAGCGAAGCACTCGTGAGCGAAGCCAACGGACTCAGGCACTGCAAGTGCCTCCGGCTCGCCCTCGACCACCTCACACACCCCGGACCGTTCTCCACCGGCACACCAAATCGAGGACAGGTGGTAGTCGTCGTCCGGTGATGACCCGACGGGGCTGGTCACCGCCCAAGACCCGAAGACGACCAATAGCGCCAGCGGGAGGACTACCCGCCACCAGCGGCGCCACGTCTTTGTTTCCGCCAGCTGCCTGTCCGACACGAGGGCATTGTCCATGGGTCGCCCCTGCGTTGATTCCGGGTGCTCTGCTCGGCGTTTTCTGGGGCACACGCCGACGCGCAACACCGGGTCAGCGACTGCGGCCCGGCGTGTGCTTACCATGACTCGTGACCCGCACTTCCCCATCGAACGGGAGCCCTATGCGCCGCCTGCTCGCCGCAGCCTTGACACTCGTGCTTGCCGCGACCGTGGCTCCCCCCGGTCTCGCCGACGAGGCAACCTCCCAAAGTCAGCCCGCGAACAATCCGTGGTCGAACGTCCGAGCGTGGGAGACCGCGATCGTGGAACGAGTGGTCGACGGGGACACGGTGATCGTCAACGATGAAGTCACCGGAGCGCAGTCCCGGGTCCGACTCCTCGGCATCAACTCCCCCGAGAAACCGACCAAGAAGAAGCCCGGGAACTGCGGGGGTGAGCAGGCCAGTCAATGGCTCACCGCTCTGCTACCCGTGGGTACCCGCGTTCGACTTCTGTCGTCGGACCGTGCCTCCACGGGCAAGAAGAAGCGACCTCAACGCGTTGTTCTCGCCTACAACGACGCGACCGGCGACTTCGACCAGGACGTCGCCTGGGGAATGGCCGAGCGGGGGTGGGGCTTGTGGTTCACCGTTCCCAGCGAAGCGTCGATGAGTTCGCTATACCGGGCCGTTATCGAAGGCGCCCAAGCCAACCGCAGAGGGATGTGGGATCCGCAGCTGTGCGGGGCGATTGAGCAACCCGATGCCTCCTTGTCGCTGCGCATCTCGCGCGGCAACGGCAACGTCGCCGACGAAACCGTCACCGTCCGCAATACTGGCGGGTCCACCGTGGACCTGACCGGTTGGATGCTCCGGGATGCCGGCAATGCCGGGTGGTACACGTTCCCTGGCGGATCGGTTCTCACACCGGGCGACTACCGCACCGTTCACACCGGCAAGGGACGAGACCGTCGTCCCACGGGTCACGATGTGTATCGCGACCGGGAGAAGGAGTTGTACGTCGACCCGGGCACCGAACCGAATCTCGTCGGAGACGGCGCCTACCTCCTCGACCGAGCCGGCAACTATCGATCGTGGCGCGAATACCCCTGCACCACGCGGTGCGCCGCCGATGACGGCGCCGGCACTTTGGTCATCGAGGACCTTTCTTTGGGCAAGAAGAAGGGGATCAAGCGGGCCCAAACGCAGTTCATCCGGTTGGCCAATCGGGGGGCAACGACCCTGTGTCTCGACGGCTACCGCATGGACACCCAGGGGTTAACCTACTGGTTCCCGTCCGGCACGTGTCTTGCGCCGGGTGCAACGTTGACCCTGCACGGCGCCGACCGCAAGAGCTGGTCGAAGGTCACCTACCTCGATCGAAAGAAACCGATGTTTTACCTCACCGGTAGCGCCCAGATCGTCTCCGACCGCGACCAGGTGCTCACCGAACGCCTGTGGTGACGCCCCTGATTCGCGGGTACTGGCCGGCGCCTCGAGCGCGGCTGACATTCTTGGCGCATGGCCACCCTGACTACCGCCGATTCTTCACACCGATTGACCGACCTCGGAGTGGAGTTCCACACCACCGATCAAGACGACGTACCCGATCATCTGCTCGCCCTGGCCCTGGCGGAAGGAGAGCGGCAGACTCGCGGCGAGGTCGCCGTGGACCCTCCCGCGGCGGGGCAGGAGTTCGAGGACTTCGGGGCCTGGCACATCAATGACGGGAACGAGGCCCACCTTCTACCGTCGAGAACCGGTCAGGTGCAGTTCGTCGACGATGGCGGTGAGATCACCGTCGACGTCGAAGCTGGGGACGTCATGATCATTCGCGGCGCCGAGCACCGCTTCCGAGCACTGACCCCCGCGGTATGGGTGTTGCACTTCGCCGGACCAGAAGGAGCGGACCTGGTCGCCACACAAACCGGGAGGCAGGACACTCCATGGGATTAGGTCTCGACGTCAGGCTCTCGCGTCTGTTCTCGCACACCTCCGGCAATCTGTTCGGTATCGCGGTTGATCACTTCGTCGGCTACGGGAACGTCCGCGAAGGAGGCCTGTCGAACCTGCCCGAGGCTGTCGCTCGATGCGTCAGCGCCGGTCCGGACACGATGACGATGACTCCGGGAACAGCGAAGAGTTGCTGGCCGCCGCACGTGGGGAAGGCGTCGCTGATTGTGCAAGCGTCCTACTGGACACCCGACGACCGCATCCGTGATCGACTGGCCACTNCCGCCGATGCCGTCCGNCTCGGAGCCGACGCNCTCGCCGTCGCTATCGGGGTTCGNGGAANTACCGAGGGTGATTTCATTCGATGGTTGTCCGACGCCGTCCGCGACGCCGCCCCGTACGAACTTCCCGTGGTGGCTCACATCTACCCTCGCGACTACTCCGATGGAGTGCGGATCGTCTTCACCCCGGAGGAGATCGCCTACGCCGTTCGGGTTGGCATCGAGACCGGGGTTGACGTCATCAAGGTCGGCTACCCAGGGGATGAAGCCGCTTTCGCCGAGATCGTCGACGGCTGTCCGGTGCCCGTGGTGATGGCCGGGGGCCCGAAGGAGCCGACCCTGGTCGGTGCGCTCGAGCAGATGGCCGCGGGTCTGCGGGCTGGCGCCCGGGGCGCCGTGGTCGGCCGCAACATCTGGGGCGAGGACAACCTGGAGCATGCGGCGCGGGCCTACGCCGCGGTCCTTCATGACGGTCTCTCGCCGAACGAGGCCGTCGCAGGCGCATGATCGTCGGGCTCGGTTGCCTCGCGCACGACCATGTCGCGGTCACCGACACACCGTGGGCCGCCGGCAAGGGGCACATCATTCATCGTGAGGATCGATTCGGCGGCAACGCTCCCAACGCGCTCGCGACTATTGCCGCTCTCGGGTATCCCGCCGCCTACCTCGCCACCGTCGGCACCTCCGAGACCGGTGATGCGGGAGTCGCCGACTTAGCTGCCCGCGGCGTCACCACGGATTTCATCCAGCGCCTAGCGGGAGCCGACCCCGTCGAAGCACACCTGACCATCACCGCCGACGGGGAGCGCTACATCGCTTTCGACAACTCCCCGCTCGCGCGCACCCCACTGCCGGACCACGCGACCATCGATGCAGCCCTCGCGAAGGCCTCAGCCCTACTCGTCGACGCCACCTCCGCTCCGGAAGGGTCGATCGACGTGGCGCGAGCAGCTCGCGACAGGCAGATCCCGGTGGTACTCGATGTCGAGCGCGACCCCACCGATGCGGTGGCGGACTTGATGAACGAAGCAGACCACCTCGTTGTTCCCTTATCGTTTGGTCGCCGCCTCACGGGGCGAGACGCACCCGAGGACGCCATCGATTCCCTCTGGGGGTCTCGGCGCAGCGCGGTGGTCCTGACCGACGGGTCTCGGGGCTCGTACGGCGGGGAATCACCGGGGTCTGTTGTTCACACCCCCGCGTTCGCATCACCGGTAGTCGATACGACCGGGTGCGGCGATGCTTTTCATGGCGCGTACGCGATGACGCTCGCTCTCGGCCGTGACTTCGAAGCGCGGCTCACTTTCGCCACCGCGGCAGCAGCGGTTCTCGCTTCGCGGCTCACCGGCGAACCGCGAACACCGACACGTGAGGAAGTCGAGGCGCTCATCGCAACGCGAACGTCGTCGTGAATTCGCTACCGTGATCAACTTTCCGGCGTGAACGATGACGCCAACTCAAGGAGCCACCGTCGATACTCGATTGACACTTGATCGACGCCTTTGATGTGGAGTTCTTCGCTTAAGTCGACGGGTAGTTCTTCGGGACGCTGCGACTCCACGACAAGGCGATCTTGATCGAGAATCACGGTTTGAAAATCAACGAATCCCTGGTCGAGGCTGGCGTCGAGGTCGTAGTTGCGCGAGCACCAACTGAATGTTCGCGTCTGCTTGCGCCCGAGAGGCGCCGAGGCCATGAAGAGTTGGAAGTGTCGACCGTCGCCGAGTGGCTGATCGAGTTGCACGCTGTACGGCATCGAGACGGTGTACGTACTGGGCATTCGCTGGATCGGCCCGTCGCCGACATCGTCGCCCTTGAGCTCGTTCGGGATTTCTTCGACCCCGAGATCGAAGGAAATCGTGTGCGCGTCACGCCGAACGGGGTGGTCCGGGATCTCGGGCTTGTTCGGATCGCCGAGCACGCCGGCGTGTACGAACGGGAAGTGGGAGAAGTCCACGAAGTTCTCCACTCGTCGGGCGGCGCTGCTCTTCCAGTCGTACAGCGGAATGCGCACCGTCCGAAATGATGCGTCATCCCACGGGCGATAACTCGGGATGGGAAACTCCGCGGGCGGCTCCAGGCACACCCAGACCAACCCAATGGACTCCTGNACCGCGTACGACTGCACCTTGGCTTTTCGCGGGATACTCCCCTCCGGTCGCGAGGGAATCCGCACGCACGCTCCGGTCGAATCGAATGTCCAGCCGTGATACGCGCACTGCAGTCCCCCATCGACGACAGTGCCGAGGGACAACGCGGTACCGCGATGAATACACAAGTCCTTGAAGGCGACGACGTCCCCATCGATTCGAGCGATAGCGATTGCCTCGTCGAGAAGACGAACGGCCATCGGTTGGTCGTCCAGGTCGTCAGCGAACGCCACCGGGTGCCACATGGCTCGAGACCGCTGATACAGCGCCTCTTCGGTTATCTCATCGAGGCTCTGCCCCACGCGGGGAAGGTATCACCGGTCACAGCGCAACGCGGATCACATACGAATCAACTCGCGAGCAGTTGAGGAAGTGTCGCTCGCTGCGCATACCCGCATTCGGTGCACAGAGCCACGAAGCCGAAGACGTCATTTTGAACGATGTCACCCTCATGAGCGTGACAGAAGCCGCACTCGAAGGTGTCTGGATTTTCCCTCACGAATCCTCCCTGACGCGTCTGTGCCGTACGTGCCTGTCGGGGAAGCTGCGATGAGCGTCGCGCGGATAGGTGACCACGAACCATCACGTGGGTGAATGTCGTATGACCGACCGATGGATGGTTCGGTTCGCTTGCTCAACGAACTAGGCGAACGCTTCGGTGTAGGCGTTGAGCGCCGGTTGACCGCCGAGGTGCGCGTACAAGACCTTTGAACCAGCGGGGAAATAGCCCTCGCGCACCAGATCAATGAGCGCGGCAATGGACTTGCCCTCATACACCGGATCGGTGATGACTCCTTCCACGCGAGCGAGGTGTCGTATCGCTTTGATGGTTCGCGGGCCGGCGATTCCGTAGATGTCGTCGTGCCATCGATCCAGAAGCACTATTTCTTCGTCGCGAATGTCGCGCCCGAGTTCAATGGATTCGGCGGTGCGTCGGGCAATGCGCGCGATTTGCTCCCAGGTCTTGTCCACAGTTGCGGAAGCGTCGATACCGATCACGTCCTGGGCGCGGTCGGAGTGCGCGAAGCCCGCGATCATGCCGGCCTGCGTCGAACCAGTCACCGAGCAGACGATCACGTTGTCGAATCGAATGCCCCGTTCTTTCTCCTGATCCTCTACTTCGAATGCCCAACCGGCAAAACCGTGGCCGCCGAGTGGGTGGTCGGAGGCACCGGCGGGAATCGCATATGGCTTGTCACCTGCAGCCTCGACATCGTCGATGGCACGCTTCCACGAATCGCGGAAGCCAATGTCGAATCCAGCCGGGTCGAGTCGAACATCAGCACCGAGAATTCGTGAGAGCAAAATGTTGCCCGTTTCCTCGTACTTGGCTTCGCTGTAGTCGACCCAATGCTCTTGGACGACGACTGCTTTCAAGCCCAACTTGGCGGCCACGGCGGACACTTGTCGGGTGTGGTTGGACTGAACGCCACCGATGGACACGAGGGTGTCGCAGCCTTGCGCCAGGGCATCAGCGGCCAAGTACTCGAGTTTGCGCGTCTTGTTTCCGCCGTAGGCGATGCCGGAATTCAGGTCCTCGCGTTTGGCCCAGATTTCGACGTCGCCGCCCAGGTCCCGGGTGAGCCGATCCCAGCGTTCGAGCGGCGAGGCTCCGTTGATGAGAGGTACGCGGGCAAAGGAATCGAGTGCTCTGCGGCTCATGCTCGGAGCCTAAATGCAGGAGACCGAAACGAAATACAAGAACCATGGCCTTGCACTTCTGTAAGTGTCAGAGCCGCACGCAAAACTCTCACCGTGAAGTCGACTGCTGAGGCCATTGCCCACTGCCACACCTGCCAGGGCGTCCTTCCCAACTATGAGCGCGGAAAGGAACGGATATGTGTTTCCTGTCGCCGCCGCAGGGGCAGAGAGCACTACCGGAGGAATCGGGACTACTACCTCCGGAAAGCCAGAGCCCAACGTTCTGCATCCCTTGCCCGATCGTGGGAGTACGTATGGGAGTACCTAACTCGCCACTCATGTGTTGACTGTGGAATGTCTGACCCGCGCGCACTGGAGTTTGACCACCGCGATCGCCACGACAAGCGCGCTTCGGTCGCCGTCCTCGTGGCCGAGGGCTACGGGGTCGCAGCAATTGTCGAGGAAATCGCGAAGTGTGATGTTCGATGCGCCAATTGCCACACCATCAAGACCCGCGAGGAAGCCGGTTGGTTCCGAAGCAATGCGTGGCGCGCCCGGAGAGATTCGAACTCCCAACCTTCTGATCCGTAGTCAGATGCTCTATCCGTTGAGCTACGGGCGCTCGCGCTACCGAAGCAGCGCAGGCGGGAGTCTAGCCCGAGCCACCGCGGTTAAGGCCCGGGGATGCACCGCCGTTCCGAGCGGGGCATAGTGGAGTTATGACAGCTGAAACGACATCGTTCGATGCTTCCCGCCGCGCATTCCTGGTCGGCACCTGCGGGGTAGCAGCGCTGGCCACCGGCGGCTTCGGCACAGCGCTCCTCGCCGACGACGCGTGGGCCGCGAAAGGAATCAAGCGTCGCAAGAACGGGAAAGTNGTCGTTCGCGTGGACAAGGTCCCGGCTTTGAAGTCGGATCCGTCGCGGGTACTGCTCGGGACGGTCAAGGGCACACCGGTCGCGGTCGTGCGCGAGGGCGACTCCTACACCGCATTGAACCTCCGGTGCACTCACCAGGGAGCCACCGTCGAAGGCACATCCGACGGCTGGTCCTGCCCGCTGCACGGCTCGAAGTTCGCCCTCGACGGAGATCTCGAGCGCGGGCCAGCTGACTCCAACCTCGCGGAATTCACGTCACGCTGGCGCCGGAAGAAGCGTCGCCTCATCGTCGGCTAACCGACGAGACGACCCGCACACAGCCGGACCGCCCGGCCGAACCACCTCACCGGGAGACCCGGATCGGGCGTTTCGTGGCGGAGGTGGAGGGATTTGAACCCTCGAGGGAGCTTCAAACTCCCAACCCGCTTAGCAGGCGGGCGCCATAGGCCACTAGGCGACACCTCCACGCTGCCCACCACATTCGCGACGAAGTCATCCATTGGCTGACAGCCGGGAAAGGCTATCGGGCACACTTGCGCCCATGACAACCACGCTTGCTATCGACTGCGGTGGTGGTGGCATCAAGGCCTCGGTGCTCGACGAGTCCGGGACGATGCGCGCCCAGCCGGTTCGGGTCCCGACGCCGTACCCACTTCCCACGGCGCTGTTCGTGAAGACTCTCACCGAGTTGTCGGAGCAACTGCCGAAGGCCGACAGAGCCACCGTCGGGATGCCCGGGATGATCCGGCACGGCGTGGTCGTCACTACCCCGCACTACATCACCCGCTCCGGTCCGCGCTCCCGGATCGATCCGGAACTCGTTCCCCAATGGGAAGGCTTCGACGCGCAGGCAGCGCTCTCCGACTCGATGGGGATCCCGGTTCGGGTGCTGAACGACGCCGAGATTCACGGCGCCGGGGTCGTCGCGGGCCAGGGCCTGGAAGTGGTCATGACCTTCGGCACCGGATTGGGCTTCGCGGTCTTCGACGGTGGACGGCTCGCCCCGCACATGGAGATGTCCCAGGCGCCGGTTCGCTGGGGCCTGAGCTACGACACCTACATCGGAGAGCACGAGCGACGCCGCCTCGGTGACGCCCTGTGGTCCAGGCGTATCGGTCGAGTGGTGGACGTCCTTCGGCCGGTGTTCCTATGGGACCGGCTCTACGTGGGCGGGGGAAACGCCCGCCACATCACTCCGACGGTGCTCGCCAAGCTGGGCGACGATGTCGTGATCGTTCCCAACTCCGCGGCGCTCGCTGGCGGAGCCCGCGCCTGGCAGTTGCATACCGAGTAGGCGCAGGGCCTCACCCGAACCCCTCATCACCCCTTCCCTTTGCGGGCGGGTTTCCGGCCCCAAGCGGGCGACAGTCGGGGTGCTCCTGGCAGTTTCACGGCCATTTCGGACGCAATGCCGTAACGGTTGCGTAACGAGTGGGGGGTCGGGATTGGCGTGATCGCCGACTGCCCAACAAGATTAGGCACGGTTCACCCACCTCGGGTGCGCCTCTCCAACCCCTTGAAGGGATTACATATGTTCAAGCGCTCACAGCGCGGCAGGGCCTTCGCCGTCATCGCGGCGGCTGGTGCCCTGTCCGTGACTCTGGCCGCCTGCGGAGGCTCCGACGATTCGAGCAGTGACGATGCTGCCTCGGACGACACCTCCGAAGAGGCTGCCGACGACGCCGGTGATGACGCCGGTGATGACGCCGGTGATGACGCAGCGGCTGAAGACACCGGTGCCCCAGTTGCCGTTTCTCTTATTTTGAAGAACCAGACGAACCCGTTCTTCGTCGCCATGGAGGCAGGTGCACAAGAAGCAGCCTCCGAGAATGGCGTCGACCTCACGGTCGGAGCTGCGAAAGAAGAGGGCGATGAAGCGACTCAGATCGACTTGATCGAAAACGCGATCGCCCAAGGGCAGGCTGGCATTCTGATTACGCCCATGTCCGTAAACGTCAATGACGCCATCAGTAGGGCCCGTGACGCCGGTCTGTACGTAATCTCTCTCGACACGCCAACCGATCCGCCGGACATTGTGGATATCACCTTCGCTACGGATAACTGTCTCGCAGGTGAGGCAATCGGTGAGTGGACGGCGGGTAAGCTCAATGGCGAGAAAGCGATCATCGCGGAACTCGTCATTTTTGATGACCGCGTCGTTTCCGTCGACTACTGCCGCGCAAACGGTTTCCTCATGGGCATGGGCATCGAGGTGCCTACCCTGGATGACATGACCAGTGCAGCCGACAGCGGCACGTACACCACTGGTGCAGGTGGCGAGTATGAAATCTCCTGCCTTGAGGCAACAGGCGCCAACGAAGAGGGTGGCCGTAAGGGTATGGAAAACTGCCTCGCGGGCAATCCTGACATCAACGTCGTCTACACGATTAACGAGCCGACGGCGTTCGGTGCTGCTGCTGCTTTGGAGGCTGCCGGCAAGACCATCGGTGAGGACGTTCTCATCGTCTCGGTTGATGGCGGTCTTGCAGGCGTCGAAGCAGTAAAGGCCGGCCAGATCCAGGCGACCTCGCAGCAATACCCGCTGTTGATGGCCAAGCTTGGAGTTGAGGCCATCAAGCAGATCGCGGATGGAGGTGCCCCGCCGGAGAATACTTCCGCTAACGGAGAATTCTTCGATACAGGCGTCACCTTGTGTACCGACGATCCGCAGGACACGGTGACTGCTGCTCCGCAGGAGTCCGCCCAGTACTGCATCGACAATGCTTGGGGATAACCCCCAGAGCACAANGTAAGTCGAGTCGAGGGGTGGCAGCGCTGCTGCCACCCCTCGCTCACCNANGAANAGATCTTGGCGATTCTCCGNCCCACCGCCGCCCTAATCCCTAGACTGCAAAGCCTCGACCCGTAAGACCCAACACGTATCCGACATCCGGAGGCATCAAGGTGAGCATCCCCCCTGCCACTACTCCTGATCCTGATCTTGATCTTGACGACGAGTTTGCTTACAAGCGTTCGCCCGTGCAACGACTGCAGATTTTCCTGCACCGCTACCCCTGGATGAGCTCGCTGGTCGTCCTNATTGGGGTCATTCTCGTCTTCGCTCTTGTAAATGAACGGTTCTTGCTCCCGGCGACTGTTTCCCTGATGCTCCAACAGACGGTCATCGTGGGAACTTTGGCGATTGCTCAAACGCTGATCATTTTGACAGCAGGAATTGACCTGTCCATTGGCGCAATCATGATTTTTGGGCAAATGGTCATGGCAAACTTTGCTGTCTACACAACCGCGTCGAATGTCTTGCCCATCGCGGGTACCAATCCCTACNTAGCGATTCTGCTCGGGATATTGGCAGCTACCGGCGCGGGGGCAATCAACGGGCTTCTAATCGTTCGCTTCAGTTTGCCGCCCTTCATCGTGACGCTCGGAACCTGGAGCGTCTTCATGGGTATAACGCTGATTATCTTCAAGGCGCGGACTATTCAAGGTCCGGAGATGCCGGAACTCATGAAGCTCTTGGGTGATGCTTTCCCCGTAGGCCCCTACCGCTTCACGTACGGCTTCGTCATCATGTTTGNTCTCTACTTGGTCTTTGCTTGGGTCTTGAAGAATACGGCTTGGGGAACCCATGTTTACGCCGTCGGCGACGACCCCGTCGCAGCTCAACTCTCAGGCATCAACACTAAGCGAGTTCTCTTCAGCGTGTACTTGGTTGCAGGTGTGGTGATGGGTATTGCAGCTTGGATCACCATTGGTCGGGTCGGGTCTGCCAGTCCCAACGTTGACGCAATGCTCAATCTGCAAACCATCACCGCCGTTGTGATCGGCGGCACTTCCTTATTCGGAGGCCGGGGGGCAGTTATCGGTTCCTTGATCGGCGCCCTAATCGTCAACGCGGTCGAGATGGGGCTATCGCTTGCGGGTGTCGACCAGGCGTACCGGACTGCCTCAATCGGCATTCTGGTGATTGCCGCCGTTGGGGCTGATCAGTGGATTAGAAAGGTGAAAGCATGACCGAGCCCATCGTCAAAGGACGCAACCTCGTCAAGAGGTTCGGGAGCGTTGTCGGCCTAAATCACGCCGACTTTGACCTATATCCGGGTGAAGTGCTCGCCGTCATCGGCGACAACGGCGCCGGCAAATCAACCCTGATCAAGTGCTTTGCTGGGGCTCACACCCCGGATGAAGGAGAAATGTGGCTCCAGGGCGAGCAGGTGGAGTTTCGTAGTACTCACGAGGCTCGCGAACGTGGCGTCGAGACTGTTTTCCAGACTCTCGCCGTGGCACCCGCCTTAGACGTAGCAGCAAACCTTTACCTAGGTCGAGAGGAGCGCAAATCAGGACCCCTTGGAAGCATCCTGCGCATGTTGGATAAGAAGGGCATGCGTCAACGATCCTCAGATCACCTACAGAATCTAGGAATAAGTACTCTGCAAAACATCACACAGGCGGTGGAGACGCTTTCTGGCGGACAGCGACAGGCGGTTTCTGTAGCGCGTGCAGCCGCTTTCGGAAGCCAGGTCATTATCCTAGACGAGCCCACCGCCGCTTTAGGTGTTCGCGAGTCCGCCAAGGTGCTCAACCTGATACAAGATTTNCGCGGACGGGGTATNTCNGTCATNTTGATNTCNCACAACATGCCCCAGGTGTTCGAGGTNGCGGATCGTATNCACGTTCANCGCCTCGGTNACCGCGCTGCGGTCGTAACGCCGCAAACNCACTCCATGAACGACGCNGTGGCCATCATGACCGGAGCGCTGCAGGTGCCGGAGAACGAGCAGACGCTCGCTCCGCTGGGCTCACCCGCCTAGTTGCTGTAAAGAGCGGGACGGTCGGGAACGTCGATCTCGACTGCTTCGCCTTGCTTCAGTGCGTCCACGGCGGCGCGGCACGAGACAGACGCCATGAAGCCGTCCCAGGTGGAGGCACCCGTAGGGCCGGTCAGCCCGCGAATGCCGTCGATCCAGGCCTGCATCTCTGCTCGGTAGGCCTCACCGAAGCGNCCGAGCCANAGTTCGGGAATGTCTTGNCCCCGGCTTCCCTGCGAGGTGCGGGTGACGAAGGTGCCGTCGCCCATGTCGAGGATTCCGTTGCCGGCGACGACGGAGCATCGGACCTCGTAGCCGTATCGAGCGGTCATGAACATCTCGATCGTGACCATGACTCCGGAGGTGGTCCGGAACGTGATCAATAGCGGGTCTTGCTGACCATCGGGCACGTCCGGGCCGGGCTTCCCGGACAGAACCTGCACCCACGCATAGTCCTCATCCAACAGCCACCGGCTGATGTCGACTTCATGAACGGCCGAGTTGTTGATGCTCAGGGTCGTGTCCAAGCCGTAGGCCGCGTANGCGTTGCGGTGAATGTTGTGCACCACCAGTACCTCGCCGACGTCCCCAGAGGCGAGCGATGCTTTCAACGCAACATATCCGGGATCGAAGCGCCTCATGAAGCCGAGCATGATGAGCCGCTCTCCTCGAGCAACTTCGGCGTCCATCACGCGTTGAGCGTCCTCCAGCGTCGACGCCAACGGTTTCTCCAACATCGTGGGCTTACCGGCCGCCAGGCACGCAAGCGCGTGCTCAGCGTGCAAATCATCCGGGCTCGCGATCACCACCGCATCGACGGAATCGTCCTCGATGACCGCCTGCGCTGAGGGAAGCGATCTCGCGTCGAGATCGGCTGCCACGGCCTGAGCTCGCTCCGCAGCGACATCGAACACCGCTGTCACGGTGCTGCCGGACACTTCGCGGGCGAGAGAAACCGCGTGCGCTGTGCCGATGTTGCCCGTACCGATGACGCCTACCCGAATAGCCATGGCGGCCATTGTGGTCCATCGCCGTCCATGCACCCACTCGCACTACTCTTACCGCGTGCCTGGGTTCTTGAGTGATCTGACGGGNTCGTTCTCNACGTCATCGGCGCAGAACCCGACCGTTGCCATCATGGAAGCCGCGTACGCCGACGCCGGCCTCGACGTCCGCTACATCAACTGCGAGGTGCCGCCAGCGCATCTCGCGGATGCCGTCCGGGGTGCGATCGGCATGGGGTGGCTGGGCTTNAACTGCTCTATNCCCCATAAGCAGGCGATCNTGGAGTATCTCGACGAGCTCGCTCCGAGCGCATCGATCACCGGTGCGGTCAACACCGTGATCATTCGCGACGGTCGCCTCACAGGGGAGAACACCGACGGACAGGGCTTCGTGCAGTCGCTGAAAACCATCACCGACCCAGCAGGCACGAACATGGTCATTTTCGGCGCAGGGGGTGCAGCGCGGGCGATTGCTGTCGAATCCGCTCTCGCGGGCGCATCGAGCATCACCATCGTCAACCGNACCGNCGACCGCGGCCAAGAACTCGCTGCCCTCGTGGACTCTCACACCANCGCCNAGGCGGCNTTCGCGCCGTGGACTNCNGGCTTCTCGATTCCGCCCGGCACGGACATCGCCGTCAACGCCACGTCCGTGGGGTTCCACCCGAACGCCGACGCGACGTTGGACGTCGACACATCCAGTTTCACCTCCGGGATGGTCGTCGCCGACGTCGTCGCCAACCCCCCGATGACTCGATGGTTGCGGGCGGCCGCCGACGCTGGTTGCACGCCACTGACCGGACTAGGGATGCTCGTCAACCAGGCTCTGGTGAACGCTCGACTGTGGACGGGNCGCACCCTGAACGCTGACGTGATGCACCACGCCCTGGAGCAGGCGCTCGAGATCGGGGAGAAGCCATGACGACCGCCGCCTACGCCGCCATGAGCGCGGGAGCACCGCTGGAGCCGTACTCGATCGAGCGTCGTTCGCTACGCTCGCATGACGTATGCATCGACATCGCGTACTCGGGTATTTGTCACTCTGACATCCATCAGGCGCGCGAGGAGTGGTTCACCTCCATCTTTCCGATGGTTCCTGGTCACGAGATCGCCGGAGTGGTGTGTGACGTCGGTAGCGACGTGACGAAGCTCGCCGTGGGTGACCGTGTCGGCGTGGGCGTGTTCGTGGAGACGTGCATGGAATGCGACAACTGCACCGCCGGGCTCGAGAACTACTGCGTCAAGGGGTTCGTCCCGACCTACAACGGCAAGAACTACAACGGCGAGGTGATGTACGGCGGGTACTCCACGTCCATCGTCGTCGACGATCACTACGTTCTGCGCATCCCGGACTCACTTGCGCTGGATGTCGCCGCCCCACTGCTCTGCGCCGGTATCACGACGTACTCACCCCTGCGCGAGTGGGAAGCCGGTCCGGGCAAACGGGTCGGGATCATGGGTCTGGGTGGACTGGGCCACATGGGTGTGAAACATGCCGTGTCGATGGGGGCCGACGTGACCCTCATCTCGCACTCCCCCAGCAAGGAGGCCGATGCGAAGCGTCTCGGCGCGCACGATTTCCTGCTGCTGTCGGATCGCGACGCGATGAAGGAACGCGCGATGACGTTCGATCTCATCGTGAACACGGTCTCNGCGCCCATNAANCTCGATCCNGTCATCCGNTTGCTGGCGACGGACGGAACGATGGCGTANGTCGGNCTNCCNGACAAGCCGNTGGAGATGAACATCTTCGGGTTGAACAGCCAGCGTCGTCGTATCGCCGGCTCGAACATCGGTGGGATTCGCGAGACGCAGGAGATGCTCGATTTCTGTGCCGAGCACGGCTACGGCTCCGACGTCGAAGTGATCGAGGCCGCCCAGATCAACGAAGCATGGGAGCGGGTCGTGAACAGCGACGTCCGCTATCGGTTCGTCATCGACGCGACGACCTTCTAGCGCTTATCCGCGCAGCAGCGGTCGGGTCAGGCACGTCGGGCCACCCTCGCCCTTGCTGATTTCACTCGCCTCGTACACGTGCACTTNCACGCCGCNGTCGCGCAGCCGCGCCACCGTTGCGTCGTTGCCGGAGGCGATGACGGCGACTCCCGGCCGGATCGCCAGCACATTGCACCCCAAGGTCAGGTTGTCTTCTTCCGGTAGCGGTAGGACGTCGACTCCGCGCCGGCGCAGTTCGTGCAGAAGACGGACCGGAGCGAGCGGCTCATACACAACAGCGAGGTCCTCACGCACCGGCGAGACGACGCTCATCAGGTGCAGGCAGAAGTCCGGGCCGAGACCGTGGGGAACGTCGAACGCCGTCACCGTCACGTCTGCTTCCAGGATCTGGCGCAGTTGATCGATCGCTGCATCGTTCGTGCGGTAGGAGCGACCGACGGCCAGGGTGGTCGCATCGAGCCAGAACATGTCGCCACCGTCGGCAGTGGCATCGCCGGTGAGCTGTCCGACTCGGGGGATGCCGCGCTCGTGCAACTCCTCGGCGAGTACGGCGGGTTCTGCGACGCGTGCGTCTTTGGCTCCACGTAATTCGATAAACCCGGAGCCGACCATGAAGCACGGGTCGTAGGTGAAGATGCCGTCCGGCATGTCATCGACCGGGTTCAAGACGTCTACCTCACATCCGAGTCGCTGCAGCAGCTCGACGAATGCGGCGTGCTGTTCGGCAAGGAGGTTGAGGTCGACAGGCTGCGCCCAGTGGGCGGCGGCGTAGTCCCCTCGGGTCGAGGGTGGGCGCACGGCCACCCGTCGCAATTCCGCGGTCATGGATGTCACGCCGAAATCGCTCACGAACCTGCTTCCTTCTCTCGGTCACGCGCGATGCGAATCATCCGCGCCAGGCGAACGTTATTGCCCCGCAGGATGATCAGGAACGGGATGTTCACGCCGACCGCAATAACGGCGCCGGCAAGGGACAGCCACCACGGGTTGAAGGCGAGCAGTGGGAGCCAGGTGAGCATGGACAACTCGTGCACCACGATCGCCCGTCGCACCTCACCGAGGTAGGCCTCGAGAGATTCGAGGTCGTGCCCGGGGACGTCTCGCTTGCTGCGACCACCAAAGACCGCCCCGTACTCCGGGAGCCGGGTGGCCAGTTGGGTAGCGCCGAGGCGGCGAAAGAATGCCGGCGTCTCCCACGGTGCGGGTCGGGTGAGGAAAGAGTCGTGGTCGAGCCATCGCTTNGGCCAGTGGGGTGCCGTCGCGCCGATGGCGACCGACAGTCCCGCGATGATCGCGATGTCGATGGCTCCGAGCAGCGCGTATCCGCCCAGAGTCATCGGTGCATCGAGGTCGACGCCTTCACGCGGCGAGGGAGGGATTTGAACCCCCGGAGGGTTTCCCCTCGGGCGCTTTCAAGGCGCCTGCAATCGGCCGCTCTGCCACCTCGCCTGAGGGCCCCACGCTAGTCGGGGCCGGCTGCGGGTGCGTAGACGGGAGTTACGCGGCCGCGGGCAGTCCGGGAACGTCGACTTCGACGTCGTCGACCCAGACCTGCAGGTGCCCGTGATCCACGGTGAGTTCGTGGCAGTGACCTCCGCTGTCGTGGTCACGCGCGATGGCGTGCAGGTGGAGGCCGGGGATAACGATGTCGTCGGCGACGTCGGGGAATCGAAACCCAGCGAGGGTTCCCGCCCACGGTGCGAGATCGAAACGCACCTCCCCGGTCACCGAGCCGGGTGAGCCCAGCGGCTGGTACGGCGGGGTTTGGCCGTGCTCGCTGCGCAGCAGGACGTGCGAGAAATCGCCGGTGACGCGGACGGCTGCCACCAGGTAGTCGTGGTGCAGGTTTTCTTCGGCCAGGACGCCGTCCACGATGGTGGTGATCTCGGTCATCGTGGCGCCGGAGGGGATGTCGCGGGTGATCGGTGTGCCGCCGTACGCGGCTACGGCGAACGGCATGCCGAGGTCGGCCGGGGCGCGCTCGGGTACTCCGTCGGCTGGGATGCGCCAGGTGACGCCATCGACGTGGATGATTTCTCCGTCGACGCCTTCGGCTACTCCGATGCCGAGCACGGCGTCGGTGAAGGTCTCCCCGACGGTGGTGACTGCTTCGTAGCGACCGGCGAAGAGGTCGTGCACGGTCTCGATCTGTCGAATGTGGCCGGCGTGGTCCGCAGGTGCGCCGGCGTGCCGCGAGTGGTGAATGGCGGTGGCCAGGGACATGTTGATCATGGCTGCTCCGTTCGCACGTTCACTACTCCGCAGATTCGATAGGGATCTCGTATTTCGATGATCCTCGGCTGTCGAGGAAGAGTCCGACGATCGCCAACGCAAGGGATACGCCGACCACGGTCGTCACAATCGACACCAGAGAATCGTTGCGACCAAGCGCGACGATCGCCACGAGCGCGATGAGTGCGGCCCACACAGCGAGCACTGCCTTCTGGTCTTGAGCGGCCAGTCGGGAATACAGCAGCACCTGGACCAGGGCGAAGGCTGATCCTTCGAGGGCGAAAAGCCACATGTTGTCGGCCATGGACTCGTATTGCACGCCGCCAAGGATGCGAACGACCAGTGGGCCGAAGAAGAAGGCGAAGGCTGTGACGACCAATCCCACGGCGACGGTGAGCCCGCTGGCGATCAGCACCGGCCGCCGAGAGTTCTGCCCACTCATTTTCGGGAACAGCACGATGAGTACCGCGTTGGGCAGGAAGAAGGCGATCTTGGCGAGCAGCACGCCGACGGAGTACTCGCTGGACCCGGTGTCGGAGAGGTAGAGACGGGCGAGGAGGACGTCGACGTTGGTGAGAGTGAACAGGACCATCAAAGCGTGCACGATGTGGCCGAGTTCTCGACCCATGCCGTCGCGGATCGGCGCGAACGTCGTTCCCGGGCAGGCTTTTCGGTAGGCAATCAGGGCTCCGACGGCGCACCCGACGAGAATGCCGAGGCTCGCGCCGATCACCGAGGACAGGGCGAGNACGCCGATGATTCCGCCGACCGCCCGGGCGCCNTTGAGGGAGATGAAGGCAATGGAGAAGGACGTTCGCTCCTCTCGGCCTTGGGCGATTCCCATGGCGGCCGATCCGAAGATCACGAAGCCGAGAGAGGCCATTCCCGCCGCCACCGCGAGCCACGGGATGGAAAACACGGTGCCCAATGGCCACGCGGCGATGACCCCGCCGAGGGCGATGCCGAGTCCGACGAGTGCCGCCAGCCGGATGAGTTGGCCTTCGACATCGGAGCGATCCGGAGCGGCGTGATCAGACTCGGTGTTCTCCGAGTCGGCGTTCTCTGCCTTGGATTCATTCGACCCGGGTCCGCCCAATCGGGCGGTGGCGACCCGTCGTGCAGCCAGCGCCTGTATCGAAATCGCGACCGTCACCAGGATCAGCAAGATCCCGACGAGCGCCCCGAAGGCGCCGAAGTCAGCCGGGCCGAGGACGCGTGCGGCGACCATGCTCAGCAGAAAGGCGGCCCCGTTGCCGACCATGGTCGCAACACCGACAAGGATCAGGCCCTTGGCGAGCGCCGACCGTGACTCCCGTTCCATGGGCGTCACTGTATTGGCTGGATCAGCTGAGTTGGACCTCCGGCAGCGTCTCCAGCGCCGCGGCGAAACGCTCGTCAGAGACGTCTTCATCGACCATCGCTCCGGCGAGGTAGTTCTCGTACGCCGCGAGGTCGAAGTGTCCGTGACCGCACAGGGCCGTGAGGATCACGGTCTCTTCCCCGGTCTCCTTCGCCTTCAATGCTTCGCGGATCGCGAGAGCGATGGCGTGAGTGGGCTCCGGCGCGGGAACGATGCCTTCGGTTCGCGCGAACTGCACCGCGGCGGCGAAGCATTCCGTTTGCGGGACCGACTCCGCGTCCATCAACCCTTCTTCATACAGGTGTGAGATGAGCGGGGCCATGCCGTGGTAGCGCAGTCCGCCGGCGTGAATGGGGTCGGGGATGAAGTCGTGCCCGAGGGTGTGCATTTTCATCAGCGGTGTCATGCCGGCGGTGTCGCCGAAGTCGTATGCGTAGACACCCCTGGTCAGGGACGGGCACGAGGCTGGCTCGGCAGCAAGGATGCGCGGGCTCATCTTGCCGTCGAGCTTCTCCTTGATGAAGGGGAAAGACAGACCGGCGAAGTTGGATCCGCCGCCGGTGCACCCGACGATCAGGGTCGGGGTGTCGCCCGCCATCTCGAGTTGCATCAATGCTTCCTGCCCGATGATCGTTTGGTGCAACAGCACGTGGTTGAGCACCGAGCCGAGGGCGTATCGGGTGTTGGGGTCCATGGCGGCGACCTCGACCGCTTCGGAGATGGCAATGCCGAGGGATCCACTGTGGTTCTTGGGGTCGGCACCGAGTGCGCGGCCGACCTCTGTCACATCCGAGGGTGAGCGGTAGACCTTCGCCCCGAACGCCTCGATCATCAACCGTCGGTAGGGCTTGGAGTCATACGAGGCGCCGACCTGCCACACCTCGCACTCCATGTCGTAGAGCGCGCAGGCGAAGGAAAGCGCGGTGCCCCATTGACCGGCTCCGGTCTCGGTGGTCAACCGCGTCGTTCCTTCTTTCTTGTTGTAGTAGGCCTGGGGGACGGACGTGTTGGGCTTGTGTGAGCCGGCGGGCGAGACACCTTCGTACTTGTAGTACATGCGCGCGGGGGTGCCGAGTGCTTGCTCCAGGCGGTGAGCGCGGAACAGCGGGGAGGGTCGCCACTGGCGGTAGACGTCGAGGACACCACCGGGGATCTCGANGTATCGGTCGGTGGAGACCTCTTGCATGATCAGTTCCATGGGGAACAGCGGCGCGAGATCGTCCGGACCGACGGGGTCCATCCGGCCCGGGTGGAGGGGTGGAGGTGGAGGCGTCGGCAGGTCAGCCATCAGGTTGTACCAAACCGTCGGCATCTGATCCTCCGGCAGCACGTACTTGTGCTGGCGAACCGTGTCGTCCATAACCGTCTCCTTATCAAGTGATGCCTGTGCGGGTGCCCGCGTGGGTACCTATGTGCGGGCCTACGGGCAAGCCTGCGTGCTTGGTTGTCGTATGACCACGCCGTCGATCTGCGACGGTAACGGGCTCACGGGCACCGCTCAAGCGGATTTCCGGAATTGGGGTTCAGGTCACGTGATGTTGAGGTCACGTGATGTCCGGGTCACGTGACATTGAGCTCACGCGACGTTGAGATCAAGCAGCGGTTACGCCGGGAGTATTCGACCAATCCCGGTGAAGCTGCGACCCCACCACGACCCACTAATGGGGTTGACGCTGACGCTCTCGCCGGGTTGAGGTGCGTCGATCATCGTNNCGTTGCCGAGGTAGATGCCGACGTGGTGCGCGCCACCTTCGAAGAAGAAGACGAGATCGCCGGGGAGGGCGTCTTTGGTCTTGACGCGTTCCACCTGTTCGTATTGACCCCACGAGGTGCGCGCGATGTCCATGCCCAATGCGCGCTTGAAGACGAATTGGGTGAAGCCACCGCAATCGAAGGAGTGGGGTCCGNCTCCGCCGGCTCGGTAGGGATCGCCGAGTTGCTTTCGCGCAACGGCGAGGATCTGCTCGCGCATNNCNGCTATTTCCGCGCGAGCCGCTTCGGCCGAAGCGACGTCCAGAGCTTCGGCCAGTTCGATAGAACGCTGGGTCATCGCCTGCGCATCGATCTCGCGGACCCGAGGGTGCAGGCCAACGTCGGATCCGGCCAGGCGATCGGCGGAGGTGACCGGTGCAGCCTGGCTGCTCGCCGTGCTGGGAACCGCCGTAGCCAGCAACCACACCAGGGCGGCAGTCACGACGGTGGCGAGGGCAGCCATGGAGGTCGACAGCCACTTCTCCCGGCCAGTGCGCAGGGAAGAACGCACGGACGGGGCGCTGTCGGTGAGCGGCGTCATGAGCGTGGACGCTAGACGTAGTTCGCTAGATCACGAAACGGTAACGACCGTTTTTCGGACAGAAACGCTGACTACTATGACCCAGATCACAGGTTTTCTGCGACATTTCTAGGATATTTGCGCGGTTCTTTCGCGACAGTCTCGAGTACTCCTTGAGACCTCAGCCCTTGGTGCCAGGGCCGTCCTAGGCGCCCTTAGAGAGGGCGAATGAGCGACGCGTAGTCCAGAGCGGTCGCCGGTCGGTCGAGCAGGCGACCGTCGGGTAGAGGCACGGCCAACGGCGCTCCCGCTGCGTCCACTACCGACACCGTGGCGAAACCCGCGGACGACAGGCTCAGAACCACCTGACCAAGGAGCAGGACCTGTTCGGTCGGCGGCAACGAGGAAAAGGCACTGGCGACCGCGATGGTCACCGACGCCGTCGGCAAGTCGGTGTCGCCCGTCGGCGTGAAGACGCTGACGAGCGCCGTGCCGGTCAAGGGGTCGACGACGACGCTTCGCAGACCTGTCTCGACCGGCGGACCTGCCGCCAGACGGTCGAGCACCGTTTGCGCATCGGTGGGGACGGCTACGTCGCTGGCGAGGGGAACGAGCCCGTCTTCACGAATGAAGTACAAGTCCACCAACTCGACCGCTGGTGACTCCGTCGGCAGTGCTGTCGCCGTAGCGGTCGGGGATGACCCCGGCCCCGTCGTCGATGTCGGCGACGGGCTCGGGCTCGGCGGCTGACTCGGTGCCACCACGGGCGGTGGGATGACCTCCGGTGGCAGTGCCTGTGCCGAATCCTCGAGGGGAACACCGCAGCCCGCGACAACGAGGAGCATCGGTGCCCACGCCGACATCAACCGACTGCTTATAGGTCGGGGCATAGATCGCGTCGTAGATCGCGTCGTAGGCCGGGTCANAGATCGTCTCCGTCGTTCGTGACGGGAATCTCCACGATGAACCGTGCGCCACCGCCGTCCCGGTTATCGACGATCAACTCAGCGTTCAACAGGTTCGCTTGCTCNCGTGCGATCGCNAATCCCAGGCCGGCGCCTGAGGTGTGGTGGGCATCCTCGCCGCGGGAGAACGGCTCGAAGAGCTTCTCGAGTTGGTCGGGGTCGATGCCCGGACCGCGATCCTCGACATACACACGCACCGTGCTCGCGAGTCGCTCTACGCGCACGCTGTCGACGCCTCCGCCGTGCCGTTGTGCGTTCTCCACCAGGTTGCCGACGATCCGCTCAAAGCGTCGTCCGTCGGTGCGAATGATCGGCGAATCACCGGTCACCAGATCGTCGGGGAGGTTGCGCACCCGCACCGTGTCCAAACACAGCAGGGACACATCAACCGTCTCGATTTGCAGCGGGTCGTCTCCACCGATCCGGGAGATCTCCAGCAGGTCGAGCAGCATCTGCGACATGCGGTGGACCTGCTCGACCAGTACCGCGATCAAACCCGCCTCGCGTTCGGGAAGTTCGTCGCGTCGACGATCCAACAGATCGGCGGTGCCCACCACCGTCGTCAATGGTGACCGCAGTTCGTGGCTGACGTTGGCGCTGAACCGGCGCTCGCGCTGAACTCGGGACTGCACCGCTTCGGCCATCTCGTTGAACGACCCCGCGATCGGGTCGAGGTCACGGTCTCCGGTTTTGTCGATGCGGGTGCTGAGGTCACCGCTCGCGATCCCCTGGGCGCCCCTGGTCAAGCGTCTCAACGGCCGCAGCAGTCGACCGACGGTGTAGCGGCCGATCAGAACACCGATCAGTCCGGCGGCCACTGTTTGAGCCGCGAGCACCCAGGCGCCGATCGTCATGGTTTGGTCGAGGTCCTGCAGAGAGAACACTTCGACATACATGGCGTCGGTCAACTGCACGGCGACGACGAAATACGGCTCGCCGCCGATCTCCGCCCGCTGCTGCGCCCCGCCTTCGGCGGCCGCGAGATCCAGCAGGCCTTCGGGAAGAGCGTCCGGCGGCACGGTGACGCCGGCGGTATACCACGTGCCGGTTACCTGGACCAGGGCTTGCGACTGACCCACCGAGGGAATCTGCTCGAGCGCTTCGGTCGGAGTCGCGCCTGCCGCAAGCGACGCGTCCACGGCTCGGGAATCGAGGAGAGCCCGGGTCAGTGCAGCGCTCTCCCGCTGATTCAGTAGGTAATACGACGCGAAGGCGTACGTGGCAATCGAGACGGCCGCGGCGATGACAAGAGAGAGCACCCCGAAGGCGATCGCCACTCGGGTCCGTAAGCCGAAGCGCATCTCAGGCCTTCATGCGGTACCCGAAGCCGCGCACCGTGAGCAGCAGCTCGGGGTTCGCCGGATCATCTTCGATCTTATTGCGCAGTCGATAGATGAGGTTGTCCACGACGCGACCATCGCCGGCGTTTCCGTACCCCCACACCTTGCGCAGCAAGTGATCCCGGCTCAACACGCGTCCCTTGGCGCCGATCAACTCGGCAAGGACGAAGAACTCGATCCTGGACACCGGAACCTGCTCCCCGTTGCGCATCACTTCTGCGGTGTCCGGATGCAGTTCGATAGGCCCGCAGGTGAGATCCTCGCCACCCTCTTCGGGCTGGGCTGAGCGTCGCAGTTGGGTGCGGATGCGCGCCATGAGTTCTTTCGCGACGAACGGCTTGGTGACGTAGTCGTCGGCCCCCGCCTCGAGCCCGGCCACCACATCGTGGCTATCGGTCTGCGCGGTGACGATGATGATCGGCACCTGGCTGGTCGCCCGCAGGCTGCGCACCAGGTCAAGTCCGTGAATACCCGGCAGTCGGAGATCGACGAGGACGACGTCGGGTTGCTCGTCTTGAACGATCAGCAGTCCCTGCTCCGCGGTTGTTGCTTCGAGGACCCGATACCCCTCGTCTTCGAGGTTGGTACGCAACACCATCCGAATGGCGTCGTCGTCCTCGACGACCATGACGGTGCGAATCATCGCTACGGGTCAACCCCTCAGGTCCGGCCGAGAGCGGTCCTCCCGGCGCGCGTCGCGCCACAGCCTACCTGCGACACTCCTGCGACATAACCCAAACACTACGGATGTCCGCATCAACCCCGGATCCGGTCGATCACGTGCTCGGCCACCGCAAGAGAACTCGTCCACGCCGGGGAGACCGCGTTGAGCATATGAGTCGACTGCTCGTCGCCCTCCACGACGAAATCCATCTCCAACTTCCCGGACGGCACGTGCAGCAGTTGGGCTCGCACGCCCGGCTTCCCCCGCTCGGCGAAATCGGCCGGGGTGACCGACGGCACTAGCGCTGAAGCTTGATTCACCAGGTAAGAGCGCGAGTACTTGGGAAGTTCGCCGCGAATCAACCCGGGCACGTCGTGGTGCTTGCTGGTCAGAAAGCGCGGGTAGGAGCGCACCACGTCCCACACCTCGCTGGCTTTGAGGCCGTCCACTCCTCCGTAGTCCTCACGCCACAGCGCAGGGATGGCGGTCGGCCCGATCTTCGCGCGACCATCGACGGTGACGGTCAGGTGCACTCCGAGGAACGGGTTGCGAGCATCGGGTACCGGATACACGTGGCGTTGCAAGCGCCCGGGTTCCCAGTTGCCGTACCAGTACAGCCCCTTGAACGGCAACATCCGGTACTGAAGTCCGAAGTCGAACCAGTGCGCCACCGTGTCCGCATACAAGCCCGCAGCGTTGATGATGTGGCCGGCCGACACTCGGCCGTCGCCGACACTCATCACCCAGCCGGGTCCGGCACCGGTGACCTCACTGCCGAGCGCTACTCGCCCACCCCGGTCACGAACGCGTTGCGCCAGCGCCTCCACCACCGCGACCGACCCCGCAACCGCGGTGTTCGGTGACCACAACGCCTTATCGACGGTGCGCGCGAGTGGCTCGAGTTCGGCCAACTGCTGCTCGTCGATCACCTCGAGTTCAACACCGTTGGCGTGCCCACGTTCGACGAGTGTCTCGAGCGCAGGGATCTGCTCGGCCAACGTCGTCACTACCACTTTGCCGGTTTCGCGAATGGGAACGTCGTGCTCGTAGCAGAACTCTCGGAGCATCTGGTTGCCGCGCCGCGTCAGTTGCGCCTTGAGTGAGTCGGGTGCGTAGTAGAAGCCGGCGTGCAGGACTCCGCTGTTGCGGCCCGAGGCGTGGGCGGCGACGTGCGTCTCTTTGTCGTAGACGACGACATTGTCCCCGGGGGAGCGTGCGAGCCACGCATCGGCGAGCGCGAGACCGACAACGCCCCCGCCAATCACCACAAGATCCGGCATGACGCCACTCTACGGCGGCTTCCTCGTGGGACGATCCGCACGTGAGTGATCACGAGACCGAGGGTGCGCTCGGGCTAGACGGACTTCTCGCGTGGTCACAGGCGAGGTACGTGGCGCGCGAGGCAGCCAAGCCGTTGCCGCACCGTGCCGGTCGACTCGACGAGGCCCACGGGTCGATCCTGGCGTCGCCGCTGCTCAGCCCGTACGACGAGCCGTTCGCCGACGCTGCCGCCTTCGACGGCTACGCCGTCTGCGCGGGCGGGCCGTGGACGCTTGTGGATCTCGCTCGCGATGTCGCACTCGCGCCGCACCATGCGATGCGGGTCCGGGCACGCCAGATCCTTCCCGGTCACACCGATGCGGTCCTGCCCGTGGCCCGCGGGGTCCTCGAGCACGCGGACGACGGCACCGAACGCGTCACCGCGCTGGACGCCCTCACCGACCTGCCCGAGGTCAACGCGCGACCGGACTTCGGCACCGGGGTCATCACCCGCGGCACCATCCGGCCGGCCGGCAGTGAACTCGTCGGCGCACCNACCCAGGTGACACCCGCGATCCTCGCGATGGCTGCCGCCGCCGGCGTCGACGATGTGCACGTCATCCCTCCCCCAACCGTCGGGACGCTCGTTCTGGGATCCACCCTCCTGACACAAGGCCCAACACGCGACGGTCGAGTTCGTGACGCCTTGGGGTGGACGCTTCCCGCGCTGCTCGGAGCCCTGGGTGCGCGCGCCCATCCACCGGTGCGCGCACCGGACACCCGCGACCTGCTGTTGCGCGAGATCGACGACGCCGATGTCGATCTGCTCGTCACCACCGGCTCCACGTCGCCGGGAGACAACATTCTTCGTTCCGCCCTCCGCGACATCGGCGCGCACTGGTTGATCGATGGCGTGATGGCCACCCCAGGGGCCCAGACGCTGCTGGTGCGACTACCCGATGGGCGGCTCCTGCTCGGCCTTCCCGGGCATCCGGACGCCGCGATCGCCGGCGCCATCACCCTGGCCGCGCCGTTAATCGCCGGTCTGCGCGGCGAACTGACCGACGAACGATTGGCCATTCCCGGGACTGTCCCTACCCGCGCCACCTTGACGGCGGACGCCCCAGCCCCGGACTACGAGGAAGACACCGTCGTGTGCCCGGTCCGACTCGAGTCAACTGGTGTCGATGCGCATGGCTCCCGGGTGGTCGCGTCCCCGGTGCTCGCGCACCCATTGACGTCGGACGGGCCCGCGAACCTGCACGGCTGGGCGAACGCCGACGCGGTCGCGCTGATCGCCCCCGGATTCGGTGCCGCCGGAGACGCAGTGGAGCTCATCGATGCCCTCGGCCGACCGGCTCACACCTCGGGGAGTTCCCCTCGTTCAACGATAGAATGAGGTACGTGCTGGACGCGCCCGATCTCGTCATCGGTGGACTCTCCATAGATCCGATCTTGGCTTTCGGTGGCCTGCTCGCTGGGCTGCTGGTGGGCCTCACCGGTATGGGCGGCGCCGCACTGGTCACCCCGATGCTGGTGCTGGTGTTCGGGGTGCCGCCGGCGGCCGCGGTGTCCAGCGACGTTGTCGCATCCGCTGCGATGAAACCAGTTGGCTCCTGGGTTCACATCCGTGCGCGAACCGTTCATTGGCGGATGGTCTGGTGGTTATCCGTCGGATCGATTCCCGGTGTGCTGATCGGAACATGGATCTTCGCGAGTGTGTTGGACACCGAAGCCGCCGAGGACACGATTCGCGTGTGGCTCGGGGGCGCGCTGGTGTTGGCGCTCGCGGCCATGCTCGCCAAGGCATACATCGCCCGTCGACGTCGGGCGGCCGCCGGCATCACCCCTGAGATGCAGGGAACCGAACTCGCGGTCAAGGTCGTGCCGACCGTTGTTCTCGGTTTCCTCGTCGGCGTGCTGGTGGGGACCACCAGCGTGGGATCGGGTTCACTCGTCGTGACCGCGCTGCTGTTGTTGTATCCGCTGCTGCGGCCGTCGGTGCTCGTCGGTACCGATCTAACGCAGGCGGTCCCGATGCTGGTCGTCGGTGCGCTCGCGCACGCCGGCTTCGGTGCGATCAGCGTCGCGGTGGTCGTCTCGCTGTTGATCGGCCAGATTCCCGGCGTCTGGCTCGGCGCCAAACTGAGTTCGACGTACGACGGACACGCCCTGCGGTGGCTGCTGATGGCGATCCTGGCCGCCACAGCCGTTACATTGCTTGGTGCACCGCGTGCCGTAACCGGTGTCGTAGCGATCGTGGGAGTGGCCATCGTGATTGCCCTGATCGTCCGCGAACGACGCGCAAGCAGCAGCAGAGCACGCACGGGTTCCAGCGCCGGCTCGAGCCCAACTAACGACACAAGCGCGGATACAAGCGGAAGCAGCGACGATGTCCGCTGAGTCGAGCAGCAACGAGTTCACCGACCAGCGTCGCACCGGCAGCGCCTTAACCGAGACCGGCAAGCGGCTGCTGTTGTTCGGCGGCCGCAANTGGGGACCCATCAGCAACATCAGCATCCGACTGTCGATCGCACTCGGCACGCTGCTGCTGACCGCCGGCATCGTGTATTTCTCTCGCGACTGCTACGTGAACGACGGCGAGATNGGNGATCTCACCTGGATCGACGCGTTCTACTACGCCACTGTGAGCTTGTCGACCACCGGTTACGGAGACATCGCCCCGATATGCCAGTCGTCTCGACTCATCAACGTCATCATCATCACCCCTCTGCGCTTCATATTCCTGATCGTTCTCGTGGGAACAACCATCGAAGTGCTCACCCAGCGCACCCGGCAGGAGTGGCGCACGCGTAATTGGAGGAAGCACGTGGAAGACCACACCATCGTTGTCGGCTACGGCGTCAAGGGCCGTTCCGCCGCACGCTCGCTCAAGGATGCCGGTCACGACGGCAACTCGATCATCGTCGTTGCTCCCGATCGCGACTCCATTGACCTGGCCACCCGCGACGGTCTCGTCGGGATCGTCGGNGACGCCCGCAGNGAAGAAGTCCTNAAGGACGCCGCCATCGAGAANGCCGGCCGCGTCATTATCGCCACCGACGAAGACGACACCTCGGTCCTCGTCACGCTCACCGCTAGGCGGGTCGCCCGGCCGAGTTGCACCATCGTCGCCGCGGTGCGCGAATCGCAGAACGCCCAGATTCTTCGCCAGTCCGGCGCNAACAACGTCATCCCCACGGCGGAATCGGCCGGACGGTTGATGGGCCTNTCGGTGCTCAGCCACACGGCCGGCGAGATCATGGAAGACCTGCTGGACTCCACCCGCGGCCTGGAAGTGATGGAACGCGACATCACCCGCGAAGAGCTCGGCCTCTCGCCAACCCAACTCGACGAGCGTGGACAAATCGTCCTCGCGGTGATTCGCGCGGGTGTCGCACATCGATTCGACACCGACACGATTCGACAATTAGAGAACGGTGATCGCCTCGTGGTGATCCAAAACAGCGAGACCAACGGGCACTCGTANGGCTCNNCNAGTCNATCACGCGACNACCNGCCAGACCTCGATCCACGACAGCCAGACCGACCACCCGCACACGGCCCCGCTCGACGATCAGGAGGATCGATGTTCGCGATCACGCAGGACAAGCCCGGGGGACCCAACACCTTGCGGTGGGAGAAGGCCCCCGACCCGACACCCGGTCCCAACGAGGTCATCATCGACATCGCGGCGAGCGCGGTGAACCGCGCAGACCTGCTGCAGCGCGAGGGCAAATACCCGCCGCCTCCCGGGGCGAGCGACATCATCGGCCTGGAGTGCTCGGGCACCATCGCCTCGGTCGGGGCGGCGCTGACCCTCGACCGCATCGGCGAACGCGTCACCGCCCTGCTGTCTGGTGGCGGCTACGCGACCCGCGTCGCGGTTCCCATCGGCCAGGTGATGAGCNTCCCAGAGGGTGTCGACATCGTGACCGCCGGTGCGCTCCCGGAGGTCGCCTGCACGGTGTGGAGCAACTTGGTGCACGTCGCCGCGCTGAGAGAAGGCGAAGTGCTTTTGATTCACGGCGGCGGCTCCGGCATCGGCACCATGGGCATCCAAATAGCCCGCGTCCTTGGCGCGAAAGTAGCCGTGACCGCCGGGAGCCAGCGCAAACTCGATGCGTGCGCGGAACTCGGCGCCGACATCCTCATCAACTACAACGACGTCGATTTCGTCGAGGCGATCAAGGACGCGACCGGCGGTCGAGGCGCCGACGTGATCCTCGACAACATGGGGGCGAAGTACCTCATGCGGAACATCGACGCGCTCAACCGCAACGGACGGCAGGTCACCATCGGCATGCAGGGTGGCGTCGCGACCGAGCTTGACCTCTCGCAGATGACGGCGAAGAACGTCGGCCTGTTCGGGACGAGTTTGCGTCGTCGTCCGGAGAGCGAGAAGGCGACCATTTGCCGGGAAGTCGAGAAGCACGTGTGGTCCTGGGTCGGGAACGGCGAGGTGCGCCCCGTGGTGGATCGCGTGATGCCGCTGCCCGAGGCCGGTGCCGCTCACACGCTGCTCGATAGCGGCGACGTCATCGGCAAGATCGCGCTGCAGACTCCCTAGAAGCTGCCCCGCTCGCGAGCACGTGCAATCCCTTCGGCCTGGGACGGCATCGCGGTACCGGTCAGGCGCGCGAGTCGGTCGCTTCGCAGCGACAGCTCACGGTCGGGGCCGTCCACAGGTACATCGTCGATGAGTCCCGCATCGAGGTTGAACTCCGCCGCCACCAGCCGGCCGAAGTCGGCTTTCGCGACTCCGTCGCGGGCGACAACGTGAAAGACCCCGAGCTCTTCGGCGTCGACGATGCGCTCGATGGAGTCAATGGCGTCCTCGACGAACAGTGACGTCACGACGTAGTTGACGTACCCGGGGACGCGATGACCGCTGGACAGTTCGCGGGTGAAGAACTCCAGGATCGATCGGTCACCGCTGGGGCTCCACCCGAAGAAGTTCGTTCGCGCGATCACGGCGGACGGATGCGCGGCGACGACGGCCTGTTCACCGGCTGCTTTCGATCGACCGTACGCGGACGTCGGCGAGACCTGCTCGTCTTCGGCGTACCAGCCGCGGGCACCGTCGAACACCGCATCAGTCGAGACGTAGACGAAGCGGGAGCCGACCGATGCGGCCGCGTCGGCCAGTGCCGCGCTGGCATCGGCGTTCACCCGGTGCGCGAGATCGGGGTCCTGCTCACAGGCGCGGTGGTCAGCCAGTGCGGCGCAGTGCAGGACGACGTCCGGGCGCACCTCATTGACCGCGCCAACGAGGCTCTCGACGGAGAGCAGGTCACCTNTGACGGTTCGCTCGCACCAGGGCAAGGAGCCCGCGTCGCGCACCATGCCGACAACCTCGNCGCGAGGTTGGAGCGTGCGCACAGCGTTCGCGCCGAGGAATCCGCTCGCCCCGGTGATCAGCCATCGCACGCTCTGATTGTGCCCTAGCAGGAATGCTGGGGGATAACGCGATGAAGTCCTGAGCGAGCACGGGGTTATGGATCACACCCGACCGGCGTGGGCAGCGTCGGCCAATGCCTGCAGTCGTTACCTGTCGTCGTTCTCAATCGCTGCTCGCCGGATAGGTTAGGCCGGTGATCGATTCGGCCATCTTGCGTTCTGATCCCAATCGGATCCGCGAGTCACAACGCCGCCGAGGCGAAGACGTCTCGATCGTGGATCGGCTGATCGAGGCGGACAAGCGCTCGCGCGAAGCCCGCCAGCGCTTCGACGAGCTGCGCAACGAGCAGAAGGTCCTCAGCAAGCAGATCGGCCCGCTGCAAGGTCAGTTGAAGAAGGCCGACGACGACGCCAAGCCCGGCCTGCAGTCCGAGGTCGACGAGCTCA
>FUFK010046461.1_pt1 | contig 59917 bp, 50 predicted proteins | sample 1021851 | NCBI WGS metagenome assembly FUFK01 (sample SAMEA51879418, study PRJEB19060) | metagenome
AATTATTAATGAAATACCAAAGGTCTCCAGAGTTACATACGATATTTCCAGTAAACCACCAGCTACTATTGAGTGGGAATGAAATTAAAATAGTTGAGAACAAGCCATAACAGCCAATACGAGCCATCCAATCACAAAAATAACAAATCTTAATAAAACTAAGTTAAACGTCAGCTGCACAAGGGAGTGAATGACTCTCAAGACTACAAAGGTCCAGGCCAAGTCAATCATGAAAGGCTCAAAATCATTTATTACGGCAATACATATAGTAAGTGCATAAAACGCAACGGGTTGTTCAAAAAGATGATTGTAGTTATCTCCAGCTCTTTCAACCCAATCAGGCATAGATCCTTTTAAGTCTTTCGGATGAGCTGCATCTTGTGGATTTTTAGTGTGTCTAACTCGTCCAAATGCTAAAACTAAAAAAACTGAAAAAGTCCAAAGTGTTAAAAAAAATACTGGTGTTAAAAGTGCTAGTTGATTCATGCAACTCTCCCTTGCAATAATTATTACATTAAAATGAGCGAAAGAGGAACTAATCGCATGTCTCTGGAACGAATTATTAAATCGAAGTTTGAAATTAGATTGCTCGAGGATGGATCTTTTCAGAATAAGCTACGTGGCGACCAATAAAATGAATCTATTAGCAGGATCAACAGGATTTTTGGGAAGTAAGATCTTAAAAGAGTTGGGTGATAATGAAATGCCAACTGTGGCAGTATGCAGGCGAGCTATTTCCAACCTACCAAATAATGCAAGAGAATTAATTATTGATTTTGATTGTCTTCATGACATAAAAATCTCACAAATAGATCATGTTTATCTCGCGCTGGGATATCCTCTTTATTTTCATAACGTGATGGGTTTTATNAATACGACTTTGAAAGAGAACCTTTTAAAAGTAGATTTTAACTATCAGCTTGAGATTGCTCAAAAGTGTCAAGAGGTCGGTGCTAAACATATTTCACTAATATCAGCAGTAGGTGCTGATCCAAATTCTTGGAATTATTATCTGAAAATCAAAGGAATGCTTGAACGTGAAATAATCAAACTTGGATTTGAAAGTACGAATATATTTCGTCCAGGCCANCTGTTAGGNAATAAATTCAGACTNGATATTCGTNTNGCTGANNTAGCATCCTTTATTGTGGATCCTTTTTTACATGGTTCTTTCAAAAAATTCAGAAGTATTTCAGCAAAAAAGCTTTCAGCATTTGTTGTTAATCATAAGGGTAAAAAAGAGGCTACAAATTACTTTGAATTTAACGATTTCATTAAAGACTGATTCATTAGTTTTATAAAACTCTTTTCCAAAGATACTTATGACGTTATTTTACGTATGATCAGATATTAGAAAGCTTATTGGATTTGAGGTAAACAAGTTCGATAGAGCTGATTATAAGAGGATGATATGTCGCGTTTTGTCTGGTCTTTTTTCTTGGTGTTTGTCGTAACTCCAATAAATTCATATGAGGTAGATTTTGATAGTCCAGAAGGTTGGGCAATGGCCTACACGACTGCCTCTTCTCTCAACCTTAGTCAATCAGTCACGCGTTCTCTAGAAGCTGGGCAGTTTAGGATTGCAACTGAGATAAGTTCTATTCCACGTTTATCTGAGGAGCAACAAAAAGTTGGTTTTAATGGGGTTAAAGATGAAGACTTAAACAAGTCACCTATTTTTGGAAGATTGAGATTAAGTATAGGTCTAAAATGGAATACAACTGCTGAGATATCGATCACACCACCATTTGAAATCAGCGGCGCCAAGCCAAAAAAATTGTGGGGATTGGCACTCTCTCGACCCCTAATAGAAGACGATAATTTACGACTTGGCGTACGTTTTTTTATGATGCGAGGTAAAGTTGAGGCAGATGTAACGTGTAGTTCAGCGAAAGCAAACCTTGAGCCTTACACTCCTGAAAATCCTGTGGGATGCATTGGTCCCTCTAGTGATCAATTATCTGTTAATCATGAAGGCATTGAAGCAGTTCTCTCGGGTAAGCGATTTTCGAACGGAGTACGGCCTTGGGTTGCTTTTGCGGCCACTCAAATGGATCCCTCGGTAAAAATAGATGCGCCCCTCGATTTTGGTCGAGAGCTCGGTCGAGTCTATTCTCAGGGTACAACTGAAACATACACNATTGGATTGGATTATCAATTTAGCGAAAACTATACAGCTAATNTTGCGTCTTCTTACACACCATTAGATGTCTCAAGGCCAGAAAATCTTGATGAAAGAGATAGTTTTTGGAATTTTAGAGTCGGTTTTTCCCNCTCATTTTGAGAACTTCACCATAATNCTTTTNACTCTCGTTTTTCACTCCGCGATAAGACTAATCTCAGACTATTCTAATTAAGCCCTTAAATATTCTTTTTTTTACGTTAAAATACCCACATCGAGCACTTAGAGGGTTTGCAAATTGCTTATTAACGAAGAGATAAAGCTAGATTATTCTGATGTGCTAATCAGACCAAAACGTTCAACTATGAGTTCTAGAGGTGAAGTTAATCTTGAACGAACACATAAATTTTTATGGAGTAAGAAAGAATGGTCTGGCATACCCATAATGTCTGCCAATATGGACACGGTTGGAACTCCATCAATGCATACAGTATTGTCAAAACACAATATGGTTACTTGTCCCGCGAGACACTACTTAAAAAACAGCACTAAAGAATTTAAAGGTAAAGAAGATAATATTTGTTGGTTTGGCGGCATTGATGAAATAGATAACTTAAAAGAGGTGCAGTCTGGCTTTATAGGTCTCGATGTTGCTAATGGCTACACAATTCGATTTGTAGATGCAGTGAAAAAGTTACGAGAGAAATGNCCTGACGCAACGATTGCTGCGGGTAATGTGGTGACAGCAGACATGACGCAAGAGCTTGTTTTGGCTGGAGCTGATATCGTAAAAGTCGGAATTGGTCCAGGGTCGGTCTGTACAACAAGAATTAAAACTGGAATTGGGTATCCTCAACTGAGTGCAGTGATAGAGTGCGCTGATGCGGCTCACGGGCTTAATGCACACATAATAGCTGATGGTGGATGTGTTAGCTCTGGAGATATTGTTAAGGCATTTGCCGGAGGTGCAGATTTTGTAATGATAGGTGGCATGCTTGCGGGTCACGATGAATGTGAAGGCAAAGTTGAAAATGGATTTATGGAGTTTTATGGGATGGCTTCAGAATCGGCGATGGACAAGCATGACAATCATAATAGTTATAGAGGTGCAGAGGGGAAGACAGTAAAAATACCGCACCGTGGGAGGGTAGATGACACCATCAAAGATATTCTGAGTGGCATCCGCTCTGCCTGCACTTACGTTGGCGCGAACAGTCTGCGTACTCTATCAAAATGCACGACTTTTGTTCGAGTAAACAATACTCATAATACAATTTACGAACACTAAGAGACTGATCAAAGCAATCTCTNAAATGGTAAAAGGTTAGAGACCACTGGATCGCTTAATTTTTTCGATTAGTTTTGGATTTCTTATCAGGTACCTATCGATGATGTTCAAATTGTCTTGGTATATAGTTTCATCGTTTACTTTTATAGATAATTTAGTCCTGAACGCTCCAGCACCATAGATCTCTATAGACTGAATTTCTTCAGAAATATCTGAAACGCAAACGAATGGTTTGTTTGGTAATGGCAAGAGAAGGCCCCATGACGAAATTGAGTTATTATCAACTAACAAGTTGCCGCTTCCTGTTGGAGGATTTACTGTAAAGTCGTACTTATTTTTAATTTCAATTTGGTGTGATTTATATTTAATTGACCAAACCAGAGACTTTTTGCTCATGGATTTGAAGGCGAAGATAATCACCAAAAATAAAAACGATATTACAAGAGGGGCTGTAAAGCTCATAAGTTTTTGTTTAGTTAGTTGAGATAACTTTTCTTAACTTATTAATAAAGAAACGGTTCTCATAACCAGAACCTATCGAAACTCTAATATGCTTTGGCATCGAATACAAATCCAGTGATCTTACGATTACTCCCTCTTTTAGCAGTGCATTGAAAACATGACTACCATTTGTTTTAGTCTCAATGCACACAAAATTGCCTTGGGATGGTATAAATTCAATGTTTAAGTCCGTAAGTGCTTGATAGAGGTAATTTCTACCTTCAATATTATTTTTTATACTTTCCTCGATGTGGGATCTATCGGTGATTGCGGTCGCAGCAGCGGCCTGAGCTAGTCCATTTACATTGAACGGTTGACGAATTCTGTTGAGTATTTCAATTAATTCTTTGGTGCCCAATCCATACCCGATTCTTAGATTAGATAACCCGTAAATTTTTGAGAATGATTTTGTAATTACTACATTAGGAAAATTCTTGATAATCTCAATGGGCCTTATGTAATCCTTTACAGTTACNTATTCATAATATGCGAGATCAATGACTACCATTACGTGAGCAGGCACCTTTCTTAAGAATTTGATTATCTCATCATGAGATGAGTAAGTTCCTGTCGGATTATTTGGATTAGCTATAAATATTAATCTGGTTTTATCATTTATTTTTTTTAGAAATGACTCTAAATCATGCCCCCAATTAAGTGTTGGAATTTCGTGATAAAAGCTTCCTCTAGCTTGCGAGATTAGTTTGTAGACTGCGAATGCATGTGCGGAGAATATTGNTTCTACTTGAGGNGACAAAAAAGTTTGCCCNAGNAATTCCAGCACCTCATTCGAGCCGTTCCCAAGCACAATTTTATCTGGTTCAATGTTTTCAATAGTCGCAATTTTCTCTTTCAACGCTTGCCCATCGCCGTCAGGATAAACATGCCAATCATTGAAATTTTTTATAGTTCTAACGACTTTTGAAGAGGGACCACGTGTGTTTTCATTACTCGATAACTTTATGATTTTTTCGAGTTGATATTTTTTGACTACATCCGATACCGATTTTCCCGGTTCATAAGGATGTATTAAGTCAATTCCGGGATTAATTTTATCTAAAAAGTCCAATTTATTTCCCCGTATCTCTTTTCGCAAGGGTCTCTTCAAGGTCATTTATGGTGTAGTTGTTTGCGGCCAGCAGCACTTGAAGGTGGTACATTAGATCTGACGCTTCATCTAAAAGCCTTCCATCATTCGTAACAGCAGATATTGCCAACTCATTTGCCTCTTCAGCAATTTTTTTTGCAATCTCTTTGTTNCCTGAGGTTAATAGTTGTTTTGTGTACGAGTTTGTTTCTTTTGACTTTATTTTAGTTTTTATGATCTTTTCAAGCTTTTGCAAACTAAACGGCTGCAACCCAAAGCATGAATATTTTTCTAAATGACATGTTGGACCTTCATTAGTTGCTTGAACTAAAATTGTATCCTCATCACAGTCAAATTCATGAGAGTAATAGTTTAAATAGTTCCCTGATGTCTCTCCTTTCGTCCATAATTTTTTTCTTGATCGGCTAAAAAAAGTAACTTTGTAGCTTTCTAATGTTTTACGAAATGATTCCTTATTCATATAACCAAGCATGAGAACATCTTTTGTGAATTTATCTTGTATTATTGCAGGTATAAGTTTTTGATCATCATCCCAAATATTATCTATATTCATATTCTCACCGGTATTTTATTTTCTGAAAGCCTTTGTTTGAGGTCCTCAATTTTCACTGTATCATTATGAAAAACCGATGCAGCTAGTGCTCCATCGACACTACATTTTGAAAATACATCTATAAAACTACTGATACAGCCTGCGCCTCCAGAGGCGATTAGTGGCACTTTGCACTGATCTCTTATAGAGTTGAGTTGATCGATATCGTATCCTTTCCTAACACCATCTTGATTCATGCAGTTCAAGACCACTTCTCCTGCTCCGCGATCTTGAGCCTCTCTCAACCAATCAACAGTTTTCATACCTGTCGTATATCTTGTGGTTTCTGAACCAGTCTTCGCATAAACAACATAGTCAGTGCCATTAAAAAAACTATCGATACCAACAACTATGCATTGAGAGCCAAAGGTTTCTGCGAGATCTGTTATGAGNGNTGGATTCTCTAATGCTGGAGTGTTAATCGATATTTTATCCGCGCCAGAGTTTAATATCTCTGATGCTTTTTCTCGGGATGTGATGCCGCCCGCAACGCAGAATGGGATATTAATATTCTTCGCGATATTTTCTATCCAACTAGCTGATACAGATTTATCCTCAACGCTGGAATAAATATCGTAAAATACAAGCTCATCAGCATTNTCGTCAGAGTACNTCTTCGCAAGTTCAACTGGATCACCAATAATTTTGTGATTTCTAAATTTGATGCCCTTTACAACTTGTCCTTTTTTAACATCCAAGCATGGGATAATGCGTTTAGTTAACATTCTTTAGATCCTTGAGATTGATCTTTTTTTCGTAAATAGCTTTACCAACAACACACTCTTTAACATTTATTTTTGATAATTGATTTATATCTCCAATACTGGAGATCCCGCCTGATCCGATAAGATTTGAATTAGGAGCTTGGTTTCTAATTTTCTTGTATACACTAATGTTTGGGCCTTTTAAAACGCCATCGAGGGTGACATCTGTTGCAAGAATATTTTGAACTTCATACTGTTTTATAAAATCAAATAAATTTATTTNTGTTTGCTTTTGCCATCCTCTCGANAAAAGGAATGGAATTGAATTGCTAATTCGAAAATCTAAAGCAAACACTATATTCTTCTGATTAAATCTAGTTAAAACTTTAGATAAGAAATTTTTATCTTCGATGATTTTTGTGCCAAGAACGACTCTCTCTATCCCTTTATCTAAAAGTAAATTTATGCCATCAATACTTCTGATCCCGCCACCTAGTTGAATATTCATTTCTGTAGACTTGATGATTGAGTCAATAATACTAATGTTGCTCTGGAGTCCATTGGCAGCGCCATCCAGATCTACAATATGCAGTAGATTAAAACCAGCATTTTCAAATATCTTCGCTTGATTTAGAGGTGATATTTCATAAATGGTTGATTTTGAAAAATCTCCTTGCATTAATCTTACACACTTACCATTTTTAATATCGATGGCAGGAATGACTTTCATGCTATTTCAAAAAATTTTGTTAAAAATTTTTCTCCAAGTTTTGATGATTTTTCAGGATGGAATTGCACGCCATAGAAATTATTTTGTTTCACAAATGCACTAAATCTCTCACCATATTCGCTATATCCCAAAGAATATGTGTCAATTGGCGCATGATAACTATTTGCAAAATAAAAATGACCTGAGCAGTCCTCAAATTCGCTAGTTAAAAAATTAACCATATTCCAACCCATATGAGGTATAGCTAGTTTTGGATTTGAAAATTTTTTTACGACTCCAGGTATTAAGCCCAAACATGTTTTATTTTCCTCATCAGAGTGTTCATAAAGAACTTGCATGCCAACACAGATCCCTAAGACCGGTTTATTGAAATCTCTAATTCTATCTTCGAGAGCGAGCTTACGTATGTTAGACATGACATTTCCCGCTGCACTTACACCTGGGAGGATTAATGCGCGAGAATTCGAAAGGTCACTCCAAACTTTTGAAATGCGATATTTAAGTTTAATTCTTTCTAGCGCATAAGTGAGTGATTTCAAATTAGCGCCTCCACAGTCAATAATTCCAATCATAAAATTCCCTTAGTGGAGGTCGCTTGTTGCTTGTTGATTTTCAAGGCTTCCTGGAAACTTTTACCCAAGCATTTAAAAAGTATTTCGATCATGTGATGAGAATTTTTCCCATCAATATCAATGTGGCACGAAAATTTAAGATGTTTGACCAGTGTGTCTAGAAAATGAGTTAGCATTTCTGAAGGAAAATCGCCAACATATTCACTCAATTCAGGAATTTTTAAATTGAGATTACTGCGAGTGCATAAATCAATATCTATTTGAGCTCTTGCTTCATCCATAATCAAAGTGCTTGATGCATATCGATTAATATTTGACCTTTCACCCATGGCTTGCGATAGGGCATCTCCGAGAAGTATTGCGGTATCCTCAATCGTGTGGTGTGCATCAATCTCTAAATCACCCTTGGCTTTCAGGTATATATTTATGAGTGAGTTTTTAGAAAATTGATCAAGCATATGATCGAGAAATTTTACGCCAGTATCTACTTTATATATGCCCGTGCCATCGATTTCTATCGACGTATAGATAGACGTCTCATTGGTCTGTCTTTTTAAAAATACTGATCTTGGTTTTTTAGTAGCTATTTTCTTTCGGATAAAGACCGATTGCGTATGTGCATCCAGCTGCTCGAGTTCACTGAGTTTCATTACAGTTGGAGCCAAATAATTAAAAGCAGTAGCATTACAATTCTGAAATGATATCTTCTTCATGAAATCAGATACTGATAAACCTGATTCTGATCTTGCCCAACCTCCGGTTGGTAGAACATGATTCGTCCCAGAGGCGTAATCACCGAAGGCAACGGGAGTCTGACTGCCGCAAAAAACTGAACCGGCAGAGTAAATCGAATCAACATAGAGAGTGAAATCATCATCGAGGAGCACCAAATGCTCGGGTGCACAATCATTGATCATCTCAATTGTATTTTTAGATGACTCAGTTTTGATCAACAAAATATTTTTGACTGCTTCTGTCAATTGATCTTTTCGTTTGAGTGACTTCACTTGCTGAGTTATTTCTCTTTTTATTGATCGCAAAACTACCGATGATTCTGATAACACAAATGCACAGGAATCTGCGCCATGCTCTAACTGAGATAGCACATCACTTGCTGCAATTTTTGCTTTATTTTCGTCATTAGTGACAACCATAACTTCACTTGGGCCTGCGTACATATCGATCGCTATTTTTTGCGAAACATAGTTTTTCGCTTCAGCGACATAACTATTCCCCGGACCAAAGATCTTATTTACCTTTGGAATCCCACAATATCCATTCGCCATTGACAAAACAGCTTGCGCTCCTCCAATCTTGTAAATATTTTTGATTGAAAGCTCTTTTGCTACCCATAGTATCGCTGGATGAATCGATCCGAACTTATCAGGTGGCGTGCATATAATTATTTGCTCACAACCAGCTGTAATTGCGGGAATCGCTTGCATTAAGAAAGATGAAATTAAGGGTGCTGTTCCNCCCGGAATATACAAACCAACACTTTTAATAGGGACGTATTTTTCCCATATGCTCAATCCATAGATTGGTTTTATAGATTTACTAATTTTTTGTTTTTGTGATTCTGAGACAAAAGTAATGTTTTTTATTGCCTCGTAAAGGGCAAATTTATCGCTATCACTAATTAGTGTTTCAGAGGCAAGTATCTCGGCTTCTCCAACTTTAAGCTCAGATGGACTTTTGATACCTAAAAGTTCATCGATTTCTTTAAGACCGTTAATAGGGTCTCGGCAAAGGATATTGTCAAAATTTTTGACTGTGAGTAGAGCTTCAGATTTTGTGCTCTGACGTCTCCATGAGATGTCATCACTTGAATTAACTTGTTTCATTTAATGTGCCAATTTTTCGATTGGAAGAACTAATATTGAACTGGCACCTTGAAATTTAAGCGCTTCAATTGTTTCCCAGAAAATCTCTTCTTTACAAACTGAGTGAATTGCAACTTTATTCTTATTAGCGAGCGGAATTACTGTTGGTGATTCTGCAGCAGGCAGAAGATCTACAAGTGATTCTATGTCCTTTGAATCTGCATTAAACATAATATACTTACTATCAGAGGCCTCGATTACTGAATTGATTCGCGATACTATTTTTTTTATCAAAGCAGATTTTGAAACTTCGATTTTAGATGATTTAATGAGAAGGGCTTGGGATTCTAGAACGGTGTAACACTCCTCCAAATTGTTAGATTCAAGTGTTATNCCGGTAGATACGAGATCACAAATCATATCTGAAATTCCTACAAAAGGCGTTAATTCGACGGAGCCATGTATCTCCACAATTTCCGCATTGATACTATTTTTAGAGAGATAATCCTCGACAATCGCAGGATATGAGGTTGCTATCTTTTTATTGTTTAAATCAGCATCGATTAGGTCTTTTGGCTTTGCGAATGCGAGTCGGCATTTAGAAAATCCTAGCTTAGTCTCTCTTTCGATATTTAATGTNTTGTCNGCGAGAAGTTTTTCTTTTAAAACGTTTTCTCCAACAATTCCTAAATCGGCTATGTTTTGATGAACTAGCTTGGGAATATCGTCATCTCTAACCATCAATATGTCCACCATCATATTGGATGATCGCAAAAATAATTTATCAGATGATTTATTGAACGAAATCCCACACTTCTTCAAAAGTTTGGTGGATTCATCTGACAAGCGACCATTTTTTTGTACCGCAATTCTTACTCGATCAGTCATTATTAATTAAACTTTTATATCCTTCGTTATTTTCATTAAATAGGAATCTTGCAACTCTCGTTACTGTCGCTGTCGAAGCACCAAGTTTTTGCGCAATCTCTCTGTATGAATACTGTTTCGTGGCAAGTAGCTTCGCGACCTCCCATCGCTCGGTTAGCGTGGCGATCTCTTTGGGTGTGCAAAGATCTGATATAAAAGCTTCTGCTTGCCGCTCTGACTCTATATTTGCTATAACTTTAAATAAATCCATGTTTCAATTATAATTGTTTTAGCGTAGTAACACAATAAAACAAGTTAAGATTATGAATTCTACGATGCCAATACTTGCAATATTCGACTTAGATAACACGCTTCTTCGTGGTGATTCTGATTATGAAATGGTTAATTATCTGATTGATAAAAATTTTGTGGACGAAAAATATAGACAGATTAATGAAAATTATTTTAATGATTATGGCGATGGTAATTTAAATATTGACGAATTCTCTAAATTTTCACTCAAGCCGTTTATTGGGATGACAAGGGTAGAAATCGAAAAGCTTGTCAAAGATTTCTACTATAGTTCACTTGCCTCAAAGATTAACAACACTGTCTTATCAATTCTTGAGGGACATCGCAAAAAAGGACATAGCATACTTATAGCGAGTGCAACAAATAGTCTAATCGTCTCTTATGTATCTAAAATGCTCGGTGTTGATAAATTTATATCATCAGAAGTATTGTTTAGATCGGATTTGTGCACAGGCTTTATTAAAAAACCTCATGCATTGGGAGAGGGAAAACTAGTTTTGGTTAAAAAATTTGTAGAAATGACTAATTATGAATTTCAGAATTCTTTTTTCTATTCTGATTCNATNAATGATCTCCCTCTGCTTAGCGCAGTAGGTTATCCAATTGCTATAAATCCAGATGAAAAGCTCATGTCAGTATCTAATTTAAAAGGTTGGAGAATACTTGAAAATTAGCTTCGGTTTATCTTTTCAAAACTTTTAGAATTTCTTCTACTTTAGTATCGAAGTCGCTTTTTTCAGCAAGCGTTTCTTTGACGCATTCTTTCAGATGAGTTTTTAATATCTTTGCCTCTACGCTCTTTATTGAATTTTTGGCAGCCTTCAATTGATCAAGAATATCAATGCAATATTTCCCATCATCGATCATNCGAGAGATCCCTCTTATCTGTCCTTCTATTCGATTGATACTAGCAAGTTGATCTTTGTGACATGGATGTGTCATTTAAATAATCCTCGGGATAATGTAGGTAAAAATAGTTGCAAATAAAAACACTGCTGTTGAGGCATAATAAAGATATCGTGATCTCTTTCTTTGAGCCATACAAGTGGCTCCAAGAGCAGGATCTACTGGGCATGGAAGATGATAAGTTCTGTAATTAATTACGCCTGCAATAATGAGAGCGAATAGTGCAAATAGGGTAATATAAATTTTATATTTTGATAAAGTTACAAGAAAAGGAAATATCGTTATTAAGCTCGCAAAGCTTGCTCCTGCGCCAACCAAAACAAACAATGAGGGTAAGGCACAACAGATTAATGTCGATGAGGAAGCAAATAAAGAGATGATGTTAGCAGATTTGTCGTCCATGTCAGTGAATCTTCCCTCAAATCTCCAGAATCTCTAAGTCAGTTGCATTTTGACCATTAATTAAAATTTTATTTTTTATCTCATCGAAGTCGATTTCTCTTGATTTCTCATAAGCAACCAAGACTTTTCCTTTTGCTAAATCAACATCAATTGCTAGGACGCTTTTATCTTTTTTAAATGTCTTCTCGATACCTCTCGCACAGAAATCACAAACCATCCCTGTGACACTCACCACTGCGATATTGCATGACGACAAATTTTTTGTAAATTTATTAAATCGATCTGGATCAACTTGGAGATCTTTGCCATCGATCATTCTTTCACTAGCATGATCTTTATGAGAGTGATGCTGATGATCCATATGTCCCTCATGATCCATATGTCCCTCATGATTCGTGTGTCCCGCGTGTTCTTCATGATTCATGTGTCCTTCATGCTTATGTTCCGTAGCTTGCATTTTTGGCTCATCGCTTACTGCGCCAAGGTTTACCATCAATAAACACACTAAAACTAAGTATTTTTTCATAATTTTTCTCCTAAAAACGATACATTAAATGTGCGTCAAGTTTCGTTTTGTTGTTATATCCTACTTCTAATAGAAAATCTCCTTTAAACAGCTTTAACATGGGATAAACAGACCAGTCATTATCAAGAGTGTTCTTTTTTGCTTTCATCATAATCCATGTGTGGATATCACCATATTCACCGAGGTATGGAGCAATACCTAATTGAACAAACCGATCCGAATAACTTTGACTGCTTACTTTTGCATTTTTATACGAAAAACCAGCATACAACCGTCTAGTTTCCCAGTCACCATGAAAGCCTATGAAGTGATTACTAGCCTTGTCAGGACTGACTCCAGATTGAAAATAAAAGTTTCTCTGAGAGTGTTGTGTATTTTTACGATCTAGTAGATAAGTAAATCTCAGGTAGGAATAATCAGAATCGGAATACTTATCTTTTTTAGTTTCCAGACCCAGAGAATAATAATGGGTTGGTGAATAATGAACGTAAATGGAGTCTTTCATGTTGTCTGAAAACCCCATTACTGTTATTCCGCCTGGATATGAGACAGGCCTTGCATCTATGATTGATGAAAGTAAACCTACGATAAACGGAACTAAATACTTAATACCCATGGGGGGTATATTAATTTAGATTAAATTTATGTCAATCAAGTATTTCCAGTTAGGCTTGCTTTAAATTGGACTCTAAATTTGGAAATAAAGTATTCTTAATTTTGTGGTTAATTATTAAGGCTAAAAAATATGTCGATTTTAGAGAATGAATTACATCTTTCATCTGGAAAAGTTATTAAGAATAGAATCTGTAAAGCTGCCATGACTGAGAGAATTGCATCGGCTGATAATTTCTGTAATGAGCGACACATTCGCCTCTATGAAAAATGGGCAAGTGGTAATATTGGATTGTTGCTCACGGGGAATGTTCAAATCGATCGTCAACACATGGAGGGTCCTGCCAATATTTGCATTGAGGAGTCAACTTACAAGAGTCAATTACCATATTTAAAAAAATGGGCTCGAGCGGGCACAAAAGAAAATACTCACCTATGGATGCAGATATCACATGCGGGTAGACAAACTCCAGGAGAGATAAATTCCGCGCCTCTGGCACCCTCATCAGTTCAACTAAAAATACCAGGAAGAAAGTTCGGTAATCCCAGAAGTATGTCTCAGCATGATATNGATTCAGTAATAAAAAAGTTTATTTTTGTTGCCAAAGTAGCGCGGGAGACTGGTTTTACAGGAATCCAAATTCACTCTGCGCACGGGTATCTTCTATCTGAATTCCTATCACCTGATCTTAATTTACGAACAGATGAGTGGGGAGGAACGATTGAAAACCGCACACGCATTCATGTTGAAATTATCAAAGGTATCAGGAAAGAGTTGGGCGATGATTTTCCAATTTCTTTGAAATTGAATTCTGCAGATTTTCAAAAGGGAGGTTTTTCAGCTGAGGATGCGGTTGCATCAGCACAAATTATTGAGGCAGCAGGTTTGGATATTTTAGAGATTTCTGGTGGCACATATGAGCAACCAAGACTACTTGGCTTAGATAATTTGAGTATAAACCCTGATCGATCTGAGAAAAGAAGAAATAGCACGATTGCTCGAGAGGCGTATTTTTTAGACTATGCTGCAAATATTAAAAAAACAATTTCGATTCCAGTCATTGTCACTGGTGGATTCAGAACGAGGAGTGCAATGGAAAGTGCGATTGGGAACAACGCTTGCGAGATGATTGGTGTTGGCAGACCTTTATGCGCTGATCCTTTATCAATTAAAAAATTGTTGAACGGAGATATTGGACAGCTTTCACGCTATGAGAAATCTTTATCTTTCGGCCCATGGATATTTTCACCGTCAAGTCCATTTCGCTTAATTCAAGCTATTAATGGCTTTGGAGCACAAGCATGGTTTTATCAGCAGATTAAAAGAATCTCTCTAAATGAAGATCCTGATTTGAGCATGAGTGTATTTGCAGCATTGAGAAAAGATCTCGCTGAAGACGTCGCTGCTGTGAAAGCATTAAAAGGTTAGTATAAATAATTGAGGATTTGTTTGAAAATTGATCCAAAATCCTTCGAATAATGATATACTGTATCATTATTAAAACATCGGCCAAATATCAGGTTTGTAAAATGTTACAACTTTTATCGGGCTTAATTTGTGTTGACTTTGGAATTAAGGATAAAGCAGAATTCGCGATATGAGATTTTTTGATCGGCTTTTAATATTTACCTTCGTTTTTGTTGTTTCCTTTTCTGCGAGCGTGGATGTCTTTCATCACGATTTGTCTGACTTTGAACTTGAATCACAAGAATGTCAGTTTTCCAATTGTCAAACATCCAATACTGATGATTCTCCAATCTTTGTAAATATTATCCTGTTAAAGGTCTTTAATAACCTTTATAAGGACGTTCACTATTTTTCCAAAACACGAAACTCTTTTTTTGCAAGAGGACCGCCTCAAAACATCTAGAAATATCAGTTGTTAATAATAATTTTTAGATTTTGGAGGTAACATGAATAAGTTTCGTGTTTTATTTTATTTTTTAGTTAGTTCAAGTATATCGGGGCTCGTAAGTTCAGAGACAATTGACGAAGTCGTAGTAACATCAGCGTTGACGTCAACGAACATAGAAAAGCCTTTGCATGTTTTGTCGGGTGAGGATATCTCAACATCACCCAGTGGAAGTTTGGGTGAAACACTCGGAGATCTCAGTGGAGTCTCAATTGCTGATTATGGGCAAGGAGTGGGTCAGCCCATCATTAGGGGTATGTTAGGTAGTCGAGTAAAAATACTCAATAATGGTGTTTCAGTCAGAGACGTAAGTGGCCTGGGCGCTGATCACCCCAATGATGTGGATATGAACGCAGTTCAGCAAATTGAGGTTATTAAAGGACCATCTTCTCTGTTGTATTCTAATGGTGCGATTGGTGGCTTAGTTAATATCGTCGATGACACCATTATGAAAAGTGATATCGAAACAACTCAATTGAAAATGGGCGTTGAGAACCAAAGTGTTAATGATGGTGATTCCCGATATGTTTCATTAAAAACCAATTTTGGTGGATTCAATATCACAGGTGCATATAAAAATGTAGAGCTTGGAAACTATGAAGTTCCCGAAGGTGCGATAGAGCACCATGAGGAAGAGCATCACGACGAGGAAGAGCATCACGACGAGGAAGAGCATCANGANGAGGAAGAGCATCATGATGAGTCTGGTTTAGCCAATTCTGATTACATGAATTCATCNAGACGTTTCGGTATATCCAAGACAGGTGATTGGGGATACATTGGAGTATCTCAAAGCAACTCGCGTAGTACTTATGGTATTCCTTTTCATGGTGATGACCATGGTGATGAGCATGGTGGCCATGATGATCATATGGATGAGGACCATGGTGATGAGGACCATGGTGATGAGGACCATGGTGATGAGGACCATGGTGATGAGCATGGCGGGCATGAAGGGCACGGTGAGGAAAGAATCTTCGCCGTCACTACCTCTGATGCATATAACTTGCGAGGTTCGTTTAATCTTGCGAGTAATCTCGTGAATTCGGTAGATTACTTCTACAGAAAAAGTGATTATATTTTGACCGAGGGACATGAGGAAATGGGTCATGATGAAGATCACGCGGATGAAGATCACGCGGATGAAGATCACGCAGACGAGGATCATTCAGATGAGGACCATGGTGATGAGCATCATGAGGATGAGCATGATGGTCACGGGCATGGTGAGNCCACTGTTTTCTCAAGTGAGTCAGATGAGTTTGGTGCCACCTTCGATCTTAGTACAGACGCTTTAGCTCAAAAAGTAGCTGTCAATGTTCTGAGTGAAGAAGTTTCTATTATTGGGTCTGAAGCGTTCATGAATCCAAGTGAGAGTGATGAGGTAACCTTGGGTTATTATGCCTCTACCGAGATTGGTCAGTTCACAGTAGATTTTGGAGCACGATTTGATTTCATAGACCGAGAGGGTTCTTTATCTCATGAGGAAGAGCATCACGATGATGAAGATCATGGCGATGAAGATCATGGCGATGAAGATCATGGCGATGAGCATCATGATGAAGAACATGAAATGGAGTATTACAGTAGATCAGACAATAATACGAGTCTGTCAATGTCATTGAGCAATGAAATCACTGACTCCTTGTCATTCACGCTTGGAATTTCCAATGTTGAGCGAACTCCTTCTTCGATAGAGTTGTTTATGAATGGAGCCCATATGGCAACAGGTCGATATGAGGTTGGTGATGTAAATCTTAAATCTGAAACCTCAAGAAATATTGATTTGAATTTTATTTATGAGCGAGACGGATATTTTGGTAATTTATCATTCTTCCGAAACGACGTTGATAATTACATATACCTTCAAGATGAAACTGAAGAAGAGCACGAAGAACATGAAGATGAGCATGATCATGGAGGCTTGATAAGAGCTGATTATCTTCAGGGCGATGCATTACTTGAAGGTTATGAACTTGAGATTGGTAGATCTTTTGCATTGGGTTCGGGTGAGCTTGAGTTATCATTTGCTCGCGACGCGCTCAAGGCGGAGTTTGCCTCAGGTGGGTATCTTCCAAGAATAACACCACCTAGAAATATCTTTGCAGCTAGATACACTCAAGATACGCTAGATCTCAAGATGTCATTTAAAGATGTTGAGAGCCAAAAGGATACTGGTGTCGGTGAGATGGTTACTGATGGATATCAGATGTTGAACCTAAACATGACAAAGAGTTTTGTTTTCTCAGATACTGAGAGATTGTCAGTAACTGTTTTTGCTAAAAACCTCTTGGATGAGATAGCAAGAAATCATGCATCTTTTGTTAAAGATGAGGTTCCACTACCTGGAAGAAATATCGGTTTGAGAGTAAATTTTCAATATAACTAACCGATTGTTATCTAATAATTTAACTCAATAACCTTAACGAGTTAAATCATAAATTAAGGGACTGGCTAATACCCAGTCCCTTTTTTGTTGCACAATTTAAAAAGCCTTCCCGTCGCAAAAAATAATAGATAAAAGTGGTAACATAAACAAAAAAATATGTAAAAATACTCCAACGATTTCTTGCAAATAAAAACCATGACAGATTCTCCTAGCAAAGCTCCATTTTCTTTTGTAGATATGGAGCATGAAATTTTAGATTTCTGGTCAAGAACCGATGCATTCGAAGAGTCTGTAAAGAAAAATAAATCTAAAAAGCCATTTATTTTTTATGATGGTCCGCCCTTTGCAACTGGATTACCACATCATGGACACCTAGTTGCAAGCACCATTAAAGATATAGTGCCAAGATATTGGACCATGAAAGGGTTTCATGTAATCCGAAGATTTGGTTGGGATTGTCACGGATTGCCTATCGAACATGAGATTGACAAACAGCTTGGGATGTCAGCGCAAGAGGCTGTAACTGAGCTTGGCGTAGCGGGATATAATAATGAGTGCCGCTCTATAGTTCAAAGATACGTAAAGGAATGGCGCCACACGATCAGTCGAATAGGGCGTTGGGTAGACTTCGACAATGATTACAAGACCATGGATCCCTGGTACATGGAGTCTGTTTGGTGGGTATTTAAGCAGCTTTGGGATAAAGGACTAATCTATCAAGGTGTCAAAGTGATGCCGTTGTCCACATCACTCGGAACGCCTCTTGCGAATTTTGAAGCGACTTCGAATTACCAAGATGTTCAAGATCCAGCAGTTACTGTGTTGTTTGAATTGGAAGATTCAGATGCCTATTTAGCAGTTTGGACAACGACACCATGGACACTGCCTTCCAATCTTGCGATTTGTGTAGGTAATGATATTGAGTATGTCCTTGTGGAAGACAAAGAGTCCAATAAAAAAATATACATGGCGAAGGAGAGGGTATCGCATTATTTCGATGACATTGAAGTTATTAAAACCATTAAAGGCTCAGACCTTGTTCAACAGAGATATAAGCCGGTTTTTCCCTATTTTTCAGATCAAGTTAAGGATGGTGCATTTGTTGTTTTAAGCGATGATTACGTTACAACAGATAGCGGCACCGGACTGGTGCATCAAGCTCCAGCTTTTGGTGAGGATGATTTGCGAGTTATCAAGTCCTATGGCATTTCTGCAATGGTATGTCCTGTGGATCTGCATGGAAAATTTACTGATGAAGTTTCAGATTTTTCGGGAATGTATGTCAAGGATGCGGACAAAAAGATTATAGAGTACTTGAAAGCTAACAATAGTCTTTTACGACAAGAGGTAATTCAACATAGTTATCCTTATTGTTATAGATCTAATACGCCTCTTATATATCGAGCGATTCCATCTTGGTACGTTCGAGTTACTGACTTTAAGCACAAACTCATCGATGCAAATGAACAAATTAATTGGGTTCCTGACCATATTAAAGAAGGTCGTTTTGGGAATTGGATTGAAGGTGCGATAGATTGGGCAATTTCTCGTAATCGAGTTTGGGGAACACCCCTTCCTATTTGGATAAACGATGTTACAGAGAATGTAATTTGTATAGGTTCCATTCAGGAGCTAGAGGTATATACAGGTAGCAAAGTCAGCGATCTCCATCGCGAATTCGTTGACGATCTAACATTTAGTATTGATGGGGAAGAGGGTGTTTACAGGAGAATTGAAGAAGTTTTAGATTGTTGGTTCGAATCAGGTTCTATGCCATATGCTCAGCTTCATTATCCATTTGAAAATGAGCAACTTTTTGAGGATGGATTTCCAGCAGAATTCATTGCCGAAGGATTGGATCAAACGCGTGGTTGGTTTTATACATTGACTGTTTTGGCAGCGGGTCTTTTTGAAAAGCCTGCATTTCGAAACGTAATTGTTAACGGAATGGTGATGGCAGAGGACGGAAAAAAAATGTCCAAAAGCCTCAGAAACTACACGCCGCCTGATGAATTAATGGAAAAATATGGTGCGGATGCTCTGAGACTTTATTCAATTAATTCGGGTTTGGTTAAAGGTGAGGAGCAAAGATTCTCTGACCTTGGTGTCAGAGATATGGTGAGACGCGCACTGTTACCGTGGTATAACGCGTATTCTTTTTTTAATACCTATGCAGTCATTGACAAATGGACCTTGGAAAATCTGACTCATGATAGCCAAAACATTTTGGATAGATGGTTAATTTCGCGCATTCAAACACTTAAAAATAATGTGGCAAAGGAGATGGAGAAATATCGTTTATTCAATGTAGTGCCTCAGCTCTTTTCGTTCATTGAAGATTTAACGAACTGGTATATTCGTTTGAATAGAACTCGGTATTGGGGAAAAGGATTAGGAGAAGACAAAGTTTCAGCATTCAGTACTTTGTATATTGTTTTAATGGATCTTTCGAAATTAATGGCTCCATTTGCACCTTTCCTCTCTGATTATTTATATCAGAGGCTTTCAGAATTTAGCAAGGATAATGAACTCTCGTCTGTCCATTTGTGTGGATATCCTGAACCCGATGCTACGTGTATTGACGAACGCCTTGAACTAGCCGTGGATCGAATGCAGCAAGTTATTTTGCTTGGGCGCCAGAAGCGAGAAGAGTCTAAAATTGGGTTACGAACCCCTCTCAATAAAATGACGATAATAAATAAGGATAAAGAGTTGCTCAATGATATGAGAAGTTTAGAGGGGTATCTGAAGGACGAATTGAATATTTATGAAATAGAATATCGAAGTGATGAAGAAAAATTTATCCGACTGAGAGCAAAACCCAATTTTCCCCTTCTTGGAAAAAGGTTGGGTAAACGAATGAAAATTTTTGCACCTCGAATCTCTAAATTGACTACAGATGAAATAGGTTATTTACTCGAAAATCATGAGTTAGAGATAAGTGTTGATGGTGGAAAAGAGTTGTTCTCAATAAACGAAATAGAAGTACTCCAAGAGGGAAGAGAGGGTTCTAATACGATTTCTAACAGTAAAATTAGTATAGATTTAGATTGCACTGTCACTCCAGAGTTAAAGCGAGCTGGGTATGCTCGCGAATTTGTAAATCGAATCCAGAGATTGCGTAAAGATCTTGATCTTTCGGTAAGTGATCGAATCGAGCTTCACTATAATACTGAAGACTCGCTTAAATCAGCTATTGAGGAACATATTGATTACATTAAAAATGAGACACTCAGTATTAATGTTAGTTTTAATGAAACATTATCTGGCGCTAACGCAGAAATTGATGGTATCTCAGTCGATTTTAATATTAAAAAGTTATCAAACTGAACGTATNAACAAAAGTTTTTATAAAAACAACAGCTGATGGCAATAAGTAAAGAAGCACAAAGTGTATATGATCTAGCTCAATTCCCTCTTAAACCTAGATCTTGTAATTTACTTAGTGATCTAAGAATTCAAACGAGAAAAAAAATAGAGCCTTCGGTAGAGTCAGTGCTAGCGGAGTATTCAGTAAGTATTACCGAAAAAAAGATTTCAGGAGTCAATTGCACTTGTATAAATCCAGAGAAAATCTTAATAACGACCCCAATTTTATATGGTTTTGGCGGAGGATTTGTATCTGGGAGCGCTTACGAGGATTTGACAATTGCAGTACCCATATCCAAAGCACTGGGAGCGAGCGTTATAATCCCAAATTATAGTCTATCACCTGAATTTAAATGGCCTCGTGCCTTAAATGAGACATATGAGGTCTATAAGTCAGTATGTGTTAAACCGTTTATGATGATGGGTGAGTCGGCGGGAGGTAATTTAGTGCTTGCCTTGCTTCAAAAGGCACACAAAGATGAGCTGAAATTTCCATTATCAGTAGCCTTGATTTCGCCTTGGGTCGACTTATCTAATAGCGGGACGAGCTTGCATGATAATGATGGGATTGATCCAATGNTATCAAAACAGCATGTTGACTTTGCAGCTTTAAATTATTCGTCTGAAGAGACATTTTCAAATCCCTTAGTTTCTCCAATCAACGGTGAGTACAATAATAGTTTTCCCCCAATATTTATAAGCACGGGGGAAAAAGATCTTTTACTGAGTCAGTCTCTTGAATTAAAGAAAATTTTAAATCAAGCAAATATTGATGTTCATTTGAAAGTGTGGGAGGGAATGTGGCATGTTTTTGAATGGTTACCAGACCTTCCAGAATCAAAAGATTCTTTAGACTTGATCTCTAAATTCTTTGAGAGGGTTTGGGCTCTTNACAAAAATGACAGGAAGTATTAACCAATATGAATAGTTTTTGTCTCCAGATAATCTTCCAATCCCATATCACCACCCTCTCTTCCGTTACCTGACTGCTTGTAACCACCAAATGGAGAACCATAGTTATAAGCACCGCCATTTATATGGACCGCCCCGGCTCTGAGACGGGAAGCAACGCGTCTAGATTTTTCCTTATCATTTGTTTGTATATATGCGGCGAGGCCATAGGGTGAGTCATTTGCAATTTCAATCGCTTCTTCTTCTGTATCAAAAGGTATTAATACTAATACCGGGCCAAAAATTTCTTGTTGTGCTATTTGCATGTTATTTGAAACATTTGAGAAAACTGTGGGTTTTACGAACCAACCCTTCTCGAAATTTCTGGGTCTACCAAGCCCCCCAGTCAGCAGTGTTGCACCCTCATCCAGGCCAACCTGAATCATTTTTTGGACCCTGTCATACTGAATTTTGTCAAAAAGTGGACCAATGTGAGTCCCGTCTGTTTGCGGATCACCAACAGAAATATTTTCAGCGGCATTTTTTGCAATTTCCAAAGCTTCATCATAACAATTACTTTCAATTAGCATTCGAGTGGGGGCATCACATGATTGTCCAGTATTGAACATACATTCCTCAACTGACTCAGTAATTCTTGTGACTAGGTTACTATCAGAGAATACGATGTTTGGTGATTTTCCACCAAGCTCTAGCGTTACACGCTTTACAGTTTCCGCAGAGTCACAAGTAACCTCTCTGCCTGCTCGTGTTGAACCTGTGAATGACATCATTTGTATATCTGGATGTTTTGATAATCCAGAGCCAACCTCTGGTCCATCCCCTTGAACTAAATTGAAGACACCACTTGGGTAACCTGCTTCGTGGATTATTTCCGCGTATATCATTGCCGAGATGGGGGTATGCTCCGAAGGTTTAAGAATGCAAGTACACCCAGTCGCCAGAGCAGGAATTACTTTAAGTGCAATTTGATTTATTGGCCAATTCCAAGGCGTAATCAGTCCACAAACTCCTATCGGTTCACGGACAATTTCATCTCCATTTTTCAGTATCTCATGCTCTTTTAGATCCTCAAGTGCATGAATGAATCCATCTAAATGTCCGAGTGCTGCATCTGCTTGTGCATCTTTAGCCATCGTAATTGGTGCCCCCATCTCAACTGTCATTGCATATGCCAACTCATCAAAACGCTTTTCAGTAATTTCTCGTAATTTTTTAAGAAGTGAAAGTCGTTTAGATTTTGAGGTTGATGAAAAGTCACGAAAAGCTTTGTTTGCAAAATCTACAGCCCTATCAACATCTTCTGTATTTCCTAAGATAATATGTCCAACCAATTCTTCGGTTGCAGGATTTAGGACTTCAAATTTTTTTGATGATATTGGCTTTACCCAATCACCATTCACATAATGTTTAGTGAGATTTGTATAATCTAAATTAATTTTCATTTATCTTGCCTTGAGAATGACGGATCTGACCAATTCTTCAAGATCCTCTATTGATGCGATCACAGGATTTGTTTTTGCTGCGCTATCTTGCATGGCCTTTGTTGCTATTCTAGCCACACAGTCTGTTGGCACACCAATTTTAGAGAGTGATTTTGGTATATTAAAATTATCCAATAAAGTATTTATGTGATTGATAAAACCTTGTTGACCTGTATCTTTAAGGTGAATCGCGCTGGCCATTGTCCTTGTCCCCTCGGGGGTATGCGGAAGGTTGTATTCCAGTATTTTTGGAAGAATGATTGCGTTTGTTAAACCGTGCTGCGTGTCGAACTCTGCACCTACCATATGAGAAATTGCGTGAACAAGCCCTAAGCCTTTGAGAAATGCAATTCCTGCAAGACAAGATCCAACCAACATGCCTCCTCTCGCAGAGATATTTTTAGGTTCTTGAACTGCTACAGGCAGCCATTTATTGACTAAAGATAAACCTTGAATCGCTGCTCCATCGCATAGAGGATGAAAATCGGGCACCAAATATGCTTCGATCGCATGTGTCATTGCATCTATACCTGTCCATGCAGTTAAATTTTCAGGTAAACCAATCGTAAGCTCCGGATCAAGTATTGCCACTGATGGTTTTAGATCATTATGCCAGATACAAAACTTCATTCCCTTCGTTGTATCGGTTACCATGGCGGTGCTTTCGGTTTCTGCACCGGTCCCTGCTGTTGTTGGAATTGTTATTAATTTAGGGAATTTTTCATTTGGACCAATGATTGGAGCATCATTCTCAAATTCAAAATCCCAAAGGTCATATTCATTATTTGCTAACAAGCAAATACTCTTACCACCATCCATGGCACTTCCGCCACCAATGGCAATAATTGCATCATGATTTCCCTCCCTGTACATCTTCAATCCAGCAGAGATGTCAGAATCTAAGGGATTTGGCGAAATTTCTTTAAAAAAATTGTACGGAATTTTTGATTTTGATAGGGAAGTTCCCAATGTTTCTAGAAATGGAAGATCAGAACTGCCTTTATCCGTGACTATTAATGGGTGTTTAATACCTAATTTTAAACAGTGATCAGCAATTTCATTTATACGACCAGGTCCATATGCAATAGGAACTGGAAAAGACCAATCTTGATGCGTTGTGAAAAAACTTTCTTCTTTACTCAAAATNATACCAATTAAATATTTATATGAGCTTCTTTAAATTTTTAAGCTTTGTCTGTGTTGGAATTTCTTTATCTATCCCTCTAACTATCAATCTTGCGGGATCAAAAAATGGAATATCAACCACTTCAGCCTCATGTTTGGTTCCATCAGGATGATTTAGTTGAACTTTTAAACCCAACCAGTCGTCATGAGTATTAAAAACTACGTATCCAACACCCAAATCCAATGTCGGTGATGGAACACCTGCTGTCACGTATCCCACCGCCTTATCATTATAAGAAATCGAAGATCCTGATGATGGTATTTTTGTTTTACAAGTTAGGCCGAAAAGACGACATCTTTTTTCTCTCTCGATGAGAGCTTCTTTACCAATGAAGGAGTGCTTTCCAAGATCAACAAATCCTCCAATTCCAGCATCAAAAGGTGTCATGTCAGAAGTCATATCTGTAAGATTACCAAGAATGCCTCCCTCAATTCGTCTCATTGTCATTGCTTTTGTTGATGAGAACTCCATTCCATACTTTTTTCCCACCTCTACTAAAAAATCCCATAAGGCAAGATGGTCTGTGTCTTTATTACAGTATATTTCAAAGCCAAGTTCGTTTGTGAAACCAGTTCTGGATACATATAAGCATTGATCGCCGATATCATAAAATCCGGAGCAGAAGTATTTAAAGGTTTCATCAATTACATTATTCGATGCAGCTTTCATTATATCGATTGATGCAGGTCCTTGAATTTGTAATACACGACTTTTAGGATCTGATATCTGAACATTATAAGTTCCACTATGCGCAGACAGCCATGTCTCAAAAGGACCATCTGCTTGCACATACCAGAATTTATTATCATCAAGTTTAAATAAGACCCCATCCATTATGATTCCACCATCATAATTACAGGCAATCGCATAGTATCCGCGACCAACGTTCATTCTCGTCACATCTCTAACAAAAATTTCATTCAGAAATTTCACCGAATCGGGACCCGAAATCTCAATAGGTTTTTCAGGAACATCAAAAAGTAGGGCTTTTTGACGAAGTTTCCAATAGGTCTCAATTCTATCTTCACCGATGGAGACGGGAAAAAATCTGCCCGCATAGATTCCTCTCACCATTTTTTCTGAATTGAATCTTTCAATAAAAGGAGATTCCTCGAATCTTCTACCGCTTATCATGACAGTGTTATTGAGGTCAGTGATCTCTTGAAAATTACCCAAGATTTTTTACCTTAATTAATGGTTGGCGGTTGGAAAGCATTTATTTCTTCTGGCATATCCTTATATACCTCTATTTCAATCAGACAAGAATGTGCGATCGGCCCTTGACCGAGTTTAGAGGTCCCAAAATCAGGGGTCAAAACGTTAGGATTTCCATGTATACACATAAACTCATTGCCAGTTTTTCTTGAGGGATCATACCAGGCGCCAGTGCTCATTTGAGCGACGCCAATGCGAATGTTTTTGTCAATAATGGCACCTGCTAAACACGATCCGCGTTTGTTGAATAATCTCACGATTTCTCCGTTTTGAATACCCCTTTTTTTTGCATCAATGGGATTAATTCGAACGGGCTCTCGCCCTTTAATTTTGTACAATCTACTATGACTTCCATGATCGAGTTGAGAGTGCAATTTCGTTTTAGGTTGGTTAGATATTAGATGTATAGGAAATTGTTGATTTTTGCTTCCTAACCATTCTCGTGGTTCCAACCAAATAGGATGACCAGGGCAATCATCATACTTAAATTCTGCGATTGTTTTTGAAAAAATTTCAATCTTGCCGCTCGGTGTTTTTAAAGGATAATTCTCAGGATCATTTCTAAATTTCTCCATCATAATGACAGGTTCGTTTGGTGGTTTTACTTTAAACCATCCTTTTGATTTGAATACTTCGTAGGAGGGCATTTCAATGCCTGAAGATGATGCTGCTTTTCTTGTTTCGTCATACAACCACTTCTGCCATTCATTCGATGACTTGTTGTTGGTAAATTCAGATTTTATACCCATTTTTTCGGCTACTCTTGAGAAAATTTCATAATCATCCAAGCTATCTTTGTATGGAGTCAGAACTTTATCCATCGAGATTAGAAAAGGATCTCGGGGAGTCATTGCGATATCTTCTCGCTCTAGAGGTATTGTGCATGGAAGTACGATATCTGAATATTTAGCGAGTGCATTCCAACACCACTCATTTGTAATAATGGTATCCAAATTTTTCCACCCTTGGAGTAGACGATTTATATCTTGATGATGATGGAAAGGATTACCTCCCGCCCAGTACATAAGTTTTATATTCGGATAATGATAATCACCACCATTAAATTTAAATTTTTCGCCCGGATGTAAGAGCATGTCAGTGATTCTTGCGACAGGAATAAAGGCACCAACTTTGTTCTTGCCTTGGGGTAATGATTTGCAGGGGATAACGGTAAAGTTGCCACCAATGTAATTGGTTGCACTATAACCAAATCCAAACCCACCTCCAGGTAATCCTATCTGCCCTAGCATACTAGCAAGCATAATACCTGCCCACATAGGTTGCTCCCCATGCTCCTGCCGTGTTAACGACCAGCTCAGAGAAATCATTGTTCTGTTTTTTGCCATTTCTTTTGCGAGTGAAACTATGTTGCTTTCTTTTAAGCCGGTAATTTTTGAAGCCCAGCTAGCTGATTTGACCACACCATCATCAACACCTAATAGATAAGGAACAAATTTTTCAAATCCCTTTGTATATTTATCAATAAATGCTTTGTCGTATAAATTTGTCTTGAAGAGTGTGTGTGCTAAGCCAATCATGAGAGCTGTATCTGTATTGGGTTTTATGGGATGCCAATCGAATGATGATTCAGAGATTAGATCCTCTCGTATCGGACTTATGTTTATAAATTTGATACCTGAATTGATTGCTTCATTCAAATGTTGTTTTTGATAATGGTTGCCTGTGCCGCCCTGAGATATCTGACCATTTTTAAGTGGTATGCCGCCAAAACAGACGAATAAGGTAGTATTTTTATTGATGGACTCCCAGCTAGTACAAGTATCCAAGAAGTCTCGAAAACTACCTAAAATATGTGGAACAACAGCCTCAGCAGCCGCAAAACTATAGGTATATTTTGAACTTGTATATCCCCCGATACAATTTAGGAAGCGATGAAGTTGACTTTGTGCATGATGAAATCTACCAGCACTGGCCCAGCCATAAGATCCACCGAAGATTCCTTCATTTCCGTATGTTTCAATTACTCTTTTTAATTCGTTTGCTACTATTTCTGAGGCTTCATCCCATTCCACTCTAACGAATGGATCTTTCCCTCTAAGATTTTTGTCTGATTTTGCCCCTTTTTCTAACCAGCTTTTTCGAATCATCGGTGAGGATATTCGAGACTTATCATCATGGGTGTCAATGATTCCTTTCCCTATTGGCGACGGATCAGAATCACATTCAAAATTAATTAAATCAGTAATCCGCCCATTTTCAGTTTGAACGCGATATGTACCCCAATGCGAAGAAGTTAATCGAGTTTTATATATTTTTGTCATTACATCTTTAGTGGTTAAAAATATTGATTAATGTTTGTTCTCTTGTGATTTGCGAGCATTCTTATGCTGATATTTGGTGACGGCTGTGACAAAAATACCACCACCAACTAAAACTAAGCCATAGCTCAAAGCTAAAATAAATTCTCCAGAGGTAAAAAGTTTTTCGCTTGAATTCAGAGTTTGATGATAGGGAATTGCATAGAAAAAAATTAAAGCAAGCGATGTAAATACTCCAAGCGTGACCATAATTTTTGGCCACATAAGTGTTATAGGCAGCTCCTGCGAATTAATTTCATCAGAATTTTGATGCAGTCCTTTCATGAAACTTGAGACTTCCCTGGTTGAGTTTCCTCGCCGTGAAACAAGAATAATTGTGAATAGACTTACAAGAATTCCTATTAAGATTGGATCCAAATAGACAGGTAAAGTTACGGGTGTCAGGTAGTCGAGTAAGCTTGCTAAAATATTACTGAAAAACCCGGAGACCATTCCCCAGAAAGCACCAGCCTCCGTTATACTTTTGCTCCATATGCTCATAAATGCCACGGCCCCCCAAGATGATGCAAACACGGGGCCAGCGAAATAAGTGATCCAGAATATATTGCTCGGCAAGGTGAGGCATAAGATAACTACTAACACGCTTACATAGATCATTATTAGTCTGGTTTGTCTCAACCTTTTTTCCGTCAAAGCCTCGCGGGGAATAATATCATTGGTTGCGCTGAATCCTATCAGCGACAGAAAGGTGGATGCGGACGAAAGTCCTGCAGCAAGAATCCCACAGATTAAAATCACACCCAAAACTGTGGGCATTACATTCATTGAAATCCAAATTATGACACTTTCAGGAGGATCAATTTCAGGATTGATCAGATTTGCCGCTGCCGCACTGTAATTGTTAATGAGATATAGCAAAAACATGGCTATGCAAGCGCCGCAAGCAGAGCGGATTACAACTTGTTCATTTTTTGCCATTAAGTATCTGCTTGTTTGCCAAGGGCTAACTGCTACAACTAGTCCCCACGCAAGGCCCAATATCAGAGCCCAGATTAAACCCTCTAAAGGAGTTTTCCATGCATATTCATCACCAACGACACCATGCCAGGAAATGATATCTGGCTTTTCTTTATAAACAGCAAGCTGTTGAACTGTTTCGAACCATCCACCTGCCGAATTTATAATAAATATTATTCCAATCAGTGCGACCAAACTGAATAAGAGGAACATAATGGTATCAGTGAGGATAACGCCTTTAGAGCCTGAATAGAGTGTGAATAATGTGTATCCCAACCAAACAAAAATAATTGAAGTTGAGTAGTTTATTTGAGCCACCTCTGACACGATTAAGGCAACGCCCCATGTCACCGCTAATAANTAGCAGGTNAGTCCCACNAGAATAGTGATTCCAGCAAATTGCTGTAGTCGCTGACTATTAAAGCGAGCACCGAAAAATTCTGGTACCGTAAGAGCTTTACTTCGTCTTAGATATCTACCGAAAAATAAACCACCTACAAGATATCCCAAGCAGTTTCCAGCAGTCATAATTATTATCAATGGCGCATGTCCAGTGTAAGACATGCCTAACTCGCCTATGTAGGCATTAGTGCTCATGAAACTTGCCACCAGGGTACCAATAATTAGAAGAGTCGGAGAATTTCTTCCTGCTACGTAGTAATCGTCAAGACTTTTTATCTTGCGTCCGACATACCATCCAACTAATAGGTAGATAGTCATACTCAATGTCAGAAACAGCAAAAAAATATTCATGCAANAATACTAATCATTTTATTGCATTAGTTTAGACCTGCATTGATTAGTTTAAAAGATTTACAACGTCCAAAATAGAAATGAGGATACTTGCAAATGCCGTTAAGTAAAAAGTTTCAATAAATAATTTTTATATCAAGCCTTTGAAATAAGTTCCTTTAAAACATTTTGTAAAACGCTAGTTTTTTCCGAGCTTTGTGTAAACTTGCTGGAACCTAATTCACTATACTCCTTAATGACGCTTAATATTTTATGATTCTCTGCACTGGTTCTCGACTCTAATCCAATTAAGCTAGATCGCAATATTTCCTCATTATTATTGTCTATGCTTCCTTCTCTTTTAACTTGATCGAGATAAGCGAGAGCCAGTGTGGAATTGATTGGCCAAGTCATCTCTGTTTGTTGCTGAGGATTGAAAATATTTTTTGGTCCATGTTTTGGAAATGCAAGTTTCGCAGCTTCTATTTCATTAACTGATAGGTATTCACTGGGAAGTAACTCCAAGACATCGAGCCCTCTGACCATCTCAGTTCCATAAACAAAACCTTTATAAAAATAGGTTGACCAAAAACCTCCCGATAAAAGTGAATCCTCGAGCATTGGTCCTCTGTCGAAAAATGCTATCTCATAAGGATTAGCGGAGTCAGTGAAATCCATTACAGATATACCTCCTTGGTACCAAGCTTGGACAAAGATATCACGACCAGGTACAGGGATAATTGATCCATTATGTGCGACACAATTCTCGGTCTCGAGCTGAGGTGCGGGCATTTTGTAGTAACTTTTAGGCTTTAATTTTTGATTTTCGATATCGTAGATCGCATCAGCTCCCCATGTAATGGGATCCCAGGCTCGGCATCTGGCTCTTCCACCACCGCCCCACTCATCAGTGAATAAAACTTTTGTGCCAGAGTTGTTGAACGTTGCTGAGTGCCAATATGCAAATCCCTGATCTTGAACATCATGAATGCGCTTCGGCTCACGAGGATTGCTTATATCAAACAAGATTCCATTACCGGAGCAAGCACCTGCTGCAATTTGAAGGCTAGGGAAAATTGTAATATCGTGACATTGATCAGTTCTCGATGTTCTTTGAGTTTCATCACCATGATCTCCACCTCTCCATAGACCTGCTAACGAACCTGTCTCAGAATCCGCAAAGACGGTGGGGCTATCTATTATTCTTGCTTTAGAGGGGTCATCTAAAGGTATTTCTATAACATCTATTCTGAATAACGATGTTCTGGTATCCCCCGGAGTTGAGTCAAAACAGGTTTCCAATTCTTCTTGATCTCTGATTCGGGAGGTCCCAGAGTTATATACTAATATTTTCCCATCTGAGGAGGGGCCTGATACAACAGAATGCGTATGTGAGCCTCGACATGTTTGAACAGCTCCAACTTGCACAGGAAACGCAAGATCGGAAATATCAAAGATTCTTATTCCTCTGAATCTTTCGTCACTAACATCTTCAGTAATTCCCTCTCTTCCACAATCTAACCTCCCTCTTGACTGCTCAACTGACATGATGAGTAGATTCTCTACTATTGACACATCTCCCTGGCCACCTGGACACACTACCGATGAAATAAGGGTTGGATTTTTACCATCTTCAATATTGTAAATATTAAAACCGTGATAGTTTCCTACTACCAATGTATTCCCATCAAATGCCATATCGGTGTTATCAAAACTTAACATGGGGTATCTCCCAGATCTTGATGAACTCGCGACAGATTTCATTCTTTTCTTTTCTTTTTCAGATAATTCGTCGTCTGCCTTAGGTGCTTTCAAACCGCCTGCATTGCTTGGATCAAAAAAGCCATCAGGCTTTGGGAGAGAGGTAACTAAACTCATGTTCTTTGATGCTTGTTCAGCATCGAACAAACCAGCTGCTAAGGTAGCTCTTGGATCATCAGACAAGTTGACTAAAATTTTATTCATTCGCTCGATTTCTACTGTTTGATCNTTGCTTACGTCAGAGGCAAATTCGTTAAGAGATGAGTCATAGGCTGACCCTGGTTGTTTGCGGAGATCTCTAACCATCTCAACAGCTCCATCATGATGAGCTATCATCAGCTTCAAAAACAATTGGTCAAATTTTGTGGACTCCGCGCTTTGAAGTTCGCTTAGTTGCTTTTTTGTCGCCATTCCTTTCATTTTACTGTGATCAATTGCTCCCATATTATGGTGCTTATGATCATGATGATTGTGCTTATCTTGTGCACTTGATGGGATGCCAGCACTTCTCTCTGTCAACCAACTCTTCATGAATTCTATTTCATCTGCTTGAGATTTTTCGATGCGTCCTGCTATTTCAAGTACCTCCTCATTATTCGTCCGCTCTGGTGCCATTTTAGACATAACTAAGGCCTGCTCATGATGAGGAATCATAGCTTTCATAAATTGAACGTCAGCTTGTGTGAAGGACGAGTCGGCAATCTGAGATGCNTCTTNGGANGAGATCAGTATTCCCTTTTGNCCAGGCACACCAGGCTGAATAATAGGTGCCTCAGATGCAATCAAGCTTGAGCTTATTAAAAGTATGCTTAGCAATGTAGACATGGTTACATTTTGAGGATATTTTTTGTTTTGCATAGTAAGTCCATTTTTGATTTTTTTTACAATGAAGANTCCGTCGGCAATCATAAAGGTTTATTTATTAATAATNAATTCCNAGGCCAAATACTTACGTACAAAAATGGTAAATGATCAAATTTTTAGGATTATTTAGTTTTGGGTGATCAAAAATACAAGCAAATAATCAACTGTGAATAGAGTCAGACTTTTTATGAGAATTTTCGTATTATTCAATTGTATTGAGGGCGTTATATGAATAATTTAAATAGTTTTCGAAAAGACATCAGATCTTGGCTCGCTGAGAACTGTCCCCACGCTATGAGAACTCCAATGTTAGAGAAGGATGTATGCCGTGGGGGGAGGAATCCTGTGTTTCAAAGTGAAGAACAACAAATCTGGTTAAAGAGAATGTCAGAGAAAGGCTGGACAGCGCCAACCTGGCCAGTGGAATATGGTGGAGCAGGGTTCAGTAAGGATCAGGCAAAAATATTGAGAGAGGAATTGAGCTTAATAAATGCGCGTCCACCAATCAGTGGAATGGGGATTAGTATGATTGGTCCCGCTATCCTCGAATTTGGTTCTGAAAAATTAAAGCAGCAACATTTGCCCGCAATGGCAAAGGGAGAGGTTCGCTGGTGTCAAGGTTACAGCGAGCCAAACTCAGGATCTGATCTCGCTGGATTGCAAACAAAAGCTGAAAATTTTGGTGATCACCTCATAGTCAATGGTCAGAAAGTGTGGACGTCTTATGGTGATGATGCAGATTGGATGTTTTGTTTAGTAAGGACGAATAGTGATGTTGGAAAACACTCCGGAATAAGTTTGGTGCTGTTTGATATGGAAACGCCTGGAGTGAGTACAAAGCCAATTAAATTAATATCTGGTACATCAGTATTCTGTGAGACATATCTTGATAATGTCAGAGTAGACATAGAGCAAGTTGTGGGAGATATCGACGCTGGGTGGACTGTTGCTAAATATCTGCTTACTCATGAAAGAGAGATGCTTGGNAANTTAGGAACTGCGCCAACTGAAAAAAGTGTTAAAGAACATGCGTTAGATTGCTTNGGAGTTTGTAACGATNGGCTTGCTGATGAGGTAATGAGAAAAGAACTAATTGATTGGGAGATTGATTATCTCTGTCATCAACTTACCATGGAGCGAGTCAATGCCGAGATCGCTTCAAATGGAGTTGGAAACACATCAGCGATGCTTAAATACTACGGAACCGAGCTTAACAAGAGAAAGCATGAGCTGCTCGTCTCAATACATGGAAGCGATTCAATGCACTGGGAAAATAATCCAATATCGCGACAATGGCTGCGTTCAAAGGGTAACTCGATTGAAGGAGGCACCTCCGAAATTCAATTAAATATAATTTCAAAAAGAATACTGGGGTTAGGATANATGTCGCTAGTTCTNTCAGAAGAAGAAACGATGATTAGAGATACAGCCAATGATTTTTTGTCAGAGAATGCAGGCCCAGACATGTTGCGTAAGCTAAGAGATCAGGATGATCCATGTGGGTATTCGAAAGTCTTATGGGAAAAAATGGCTGACCTTGGGTGGCCCTCACTGTTGATACCCGAGGAATTTGGAGGTTTAGATTTCAGTCACACTGCGATGGGGCAGATCACGCAACAAGTAGGCGTTCACTTGGCTACAACACCACTCTTTTCAACAGGTATACTCGCAGCAGAGGTGTTGAAAAAATCTAAAGTCAATAAAAATAAAGAGAAGTTATTACCTTTGATTGCTGAGGGTAAAGTGAAAATTGCTGTTGCGTTAGAGGAAGGCTCAAGATATGAGCCTGCGGTCATTAATACTAGGTTAGATTCGTCCTCCAATGGATATTTACTTAATGGTAATAAGAGAAATGTTTTGGATGGGGGGCTAGCCGATTATTTAATAGTGGTTTGTAGGCATACTAGTAAGGGAGAGCATATCCAAGGCGATCTTGGATTCTTAATTTTGGATGCAAATAAGACGGGGATAGAAATCGAAAATAACATGTTAATTGATAGTCGCATGGCATCGATAGTCACATTTAATAATGTTGAGATCTTAGAGGATGAGATTTTAAAATTTGAGCAGACTCCAGAATTAATTTTGGAAAATTTACTCAGCACCGCAAATATTTATTTGTCTGCAGAGTTATTGGGCGTCTCACAGAAAGCCTTTGAATTAACGATTGAATATTTAAAAACGAGAACACAATTTGGAGTAAAAATCGGAAGTTTTCAGGCACTTCAGCACCGTGCTTCTCACTTATGGGCTGAAATCGAACTTTGTAAATCAATTGTTTTGAAAGCCTTGAGAGCTCTCGATCAAAATAGTGATGATATTGCCAAATTATCTAGTTTTGCGAAAGCAAAAACATCAAAAATATCGGAAGTTGCAACGAATGAGGGGATTCAAATGCATGGCGGTATCGGCATGACTGATGAATTTTATATGGGATTTTATTTGAAACGAGCTCGTGTTGCACAAATGCTATTTGGAGACTGGAAATATCATACTGATCAAGCAGCAACTTTATCGGGGTACTAACGTTTAGGAGATCGAGGATACCGTCTATGGAAAGAGCAGTAATTGTATCTACAGCCAGAACACCAATTGGAAAGGCGTATCGGGGCGCATTCAATGATACTGATGCTGCGTCACTGGGGGGGCATGCAATTCATCATGCACTTGTTCGAGCAAAGGTTAGTCTTGATGAAGTTGATGATACATTNATGGGATGCAGCCGACCGCAGGGCTCGCAAGGGAAAAATATCGCTCGGCAGTGTGCCATGGCTGCAGGATTGCCTGTAACTACTCCTGCAATGACGGTCGATAGACAGTGCTCTTCAGGAATGATGGCAATCGGCATGGCTGCTAAGTCTATAATGACAAGAGAAATAGAAATTGCTGTAGCGGGAGGATTAGAGTCGGTAAGTTTAGTTCAAAATGAACATTCCAACTTGTATAGATCAGAGGATCCGAAGGTAATTGATTTACATGAACATATGTACATGCCGATGATTGACACTGCTGAGGTTGTCGCAGACAAATATTCAATTAGCAGAGAAGAGCAGGATGAGTACGCACTTCAAAGTCAACAGCGAACCGCTCGAGCTCAGGAGATGGGGTACTTCGATGATGAGATTGTTCCCATGCCGTCAACAATGATTATTACAAATAAAGATAATGGCAAACAGACAAAAGATGATGTGACCCTGATGAAGGACCAGGGAAATCGACCGAGCACAACACTGGATGGTTTATCAAACCTAAAACCAGTTCGAGAAAATGGAATGATAACAGCTGGAAATGCAAGTCAGTTATCAGACGGTGCATCTGCATCAGTTGTGATGTCTCAAAAGCGAGCAGAGAAACTGGGTCTTGATGTTATGGGAATTTATCTTGGTACTGCAGTCGCTGGATGTGAGCCAAGTGAGATGGGTATAGGTCCGATTTTTGCGGTTCCAAAATTGTTGGAAAAATTTTCATTAAATGTCGATGATATTGATCTTTGGGAGCTCAATGAGGCATTTGCTGTTCAAGTAGTTTATTGTCGGGATCAATTAAAAATTCCCAACGAACTTTTAAACGTGAATGGTGGAGCTATCTCAATAGGCCATCCCTATGGAATGTCTGGAGCGCGAATGGTTGGTCATGCGCTAATTGAAGGTCGCAGAAGAAAAGCAAAATTTGTGGTCTGTACCATGTGTTGTGGAGGAGGTCAGGGAGCGGCTTCACTATTTGAAATCCCGCAATAAATTGATCTTTAAAAAGGAATCTTTTCATGAGTATGGTCCTTCGTGAGGAATTATCAGAGGGTATTGTTGCAATTACGCTCAACCGTCCGGAGAGTCTAAATGCACTCAGTCCTGCTTTGTTCTCCGAGCTTAATCAAATCGTCACAGAACTTTCAAACCAAACTGACTCAGTAGGTTGTGTAATATTGAGAGGCGCGGGAAGATGCTTCTCAGCGGGCAATGATTTAAAAGCAGTACGAAGCGGAGTAAAGGCAAAAGAAAAATTTTTTCAAGCTAAGACAATCGATCTTATAGAGAAATTGCCTCAACCGACAATTGCCTCCGTTCATGGGCATTGTCTTACGGGCGCGCTTGAACTAGCACTTGCATGTGATTTGATGATTACGTCAGAGTCAGCAAATTTAGCAGATACGCATGGAAAATGGGGAATGGTTCCTGGATGGGGAATGAGTGTGCGTCTTCCAAGGCGAGTTGGTCTTTTAAAAGCAAAAGAGATGATGTTTACAGGTATGTCAATTAATGGATTGCAAGCAGTTGAGATTGGACTTTCGAGTCAATGTGTCGCTGATGATCATTTAAAGGTTTCAACGCTCGATTTGGCCGAGTCAATCGTCAAAAATTCGTGGCATACAAATTTTGCAGATAAAAAATTATTTCTCGATAATGAAAATCACTTTCATGATGCAAGCCTAAAAATGGAGAGAGAGCAAAGTGCTTCGGTTGCATCAGATATGCATGAAAGAGTTAAGCAGGGATTTAAGAGTTAATGAATTTTAATCCCTGGCTTGTTTGAGCAGATTTCTTGCGATTATTGTTTTTTGAATTTCGCTAGTGCCTTCATAGATTCGGAATAACCTTACGTCCCTGTAAAATCTCGATACCGCATACTCATCCATGTATCCCGCGCCACCATGGATTTGAACGGCTCTATCTGCAACTCTGCCCACCATCTCGCTCGCATAAAGTTTACAGCACGAGGCATGAAGATTTACTTTTTCTCCTCTATCTCTTCTTTGTGCAGCATCAAATACCATGGTCTCTGCCGCGTAGCATTCTGTTTGGCTCTCAGCTAACATTGCCTGAATCATTTGAAAGTTAGAGATTGATTGTCCAAATTGCTCACGCTCAAGAGAAAACTGCGTTGATANCTCGATCAACCTTTTAGCGCATCCTACTGCGAATGCAGAGATATGAATTCTTCCACGATCGAGAGTTTTCATGGCCGTTTTAAATCCATTATTCACATTGTTGGGACCGCCAATAATATTTACCTCTGGAACTCGACAATTGTCGAAAATAACATCACAGACATGAGCGCCTTGTTGACCCATTTTTTTATATTTCGAACTAAGTGAGATGCCTGGGGTATTTGCATCGACTAAAAAAGCACTGACACCCGATGAACCTTTTTGTGATTGATCAGTCCGAGCAAAAACAGTAAAGAGATTTGCAATATTAGCATTGGTTATCCACCGCTTTGTTCCGTTTAAGATATACGAATCTCCATCTTTCTCTGCTTTGGTTTGGACGTTTGCTGAGTCTGATCCAACATTTGGTTCTGTTAAAGCGAATGAACCAATAATTTCACCTGATGCTAATCTAGGAAGATAATTCTCTTTTTGGTCATCAGTCCCATCCATCACGAGACCTTGGCTTCCAATCCCATTATTAGTGCCGATAACAGACCTAAATGCGGCAGAGGTATATCCTAACTCAATAGCAACTTTGCATTCTTCTTCGGTATTTAGACCCAGACCACCATATTCTTCGGGTATTGTTAAGCCAAAAAGTCCCAGTTCCCGCATTTCTGAAATGACAGATTCAGGAATTTGATCTGTTGACGCAACTTGCTCTTCTAGAGGCATCAAACGATTTCGGACAAATCGTCTAATGGTATCCAGCAATTGGTGGAGTGTATCTTGATCTAATGACATCGTTTATCTCAATAATTCTAGTGATTTACGATTTCTTTTAAAGATAGATTATTTTGAACCATTCTTTCAAGAAGAGGCGAGGGTTTCCACCAACGATCACCATGTATCTTTGCAAAGTTTTGTATTCCATTTAACATTTTCTCGAGACCAACAGTATTTTCTGCCCAATACATAGGTCCACCTCGCCATGCAGGGAAACCGTATCCGTTGATATATACCGTATCGATATCAGATGATCGGAACGCCATCTTTTCATGTAAGATATCAAAACCAGTGTTGCACATTGCATAAAAACATCTTTCGATGATTTCATCGTCACTAATTTCTCGCTGCACAACACCAAATTCTTCAGCAGTCTCACTAATGATTTGTTTAGTAACTTCAGAGGGTATTGGTGTTCTGTTGCCTGCTTGATAATCATAAAAGCCAGCACCAGTCTTTTGTCCACATCTTCCTTGCGCAACTAATTTATCTGCAACTGATGTGGCCATGACGTCATAGTCACTCTCATCCATTTGTTGTCTGAGCCGTGTCCCTATATCAATTCCCGCCATATCAGCCATGGCGATCACTCCCATCGGCATTCCAAACTCATAGAGGACTCGATCAACTTGCTCTGGAGGAGCTCCCTCCAAAACTAATAAGTTCGCCTCTCTCGAATATCCAGTTAACATTCTATTCCCAATGAATCCATGACAAACACCCGCGACCGCGCCAACTTTCTTAATGCTCTTTGCTAGTTTGAGTACTGTTGCGAGAATTGCTGGTGAGGTTTTCTCAGCCTTAATTATTTCAAGTAAGCGCATTATGTTTGCAGGTGAGAAGAAATGCATGCCTAATACTCTCTCGGGATTATCTACAACAGTCGCTATTTCATCGATATCGAGATAAGAGGTGTTGCTCGCGAGGATTGTATTTTCAGATACAGTTTCATTTAGTTTTGAGAAAACCTCTTTCTTTACATCCATATTTTCAAATACAGCCTCAATTACGAGATCAACATCTTTCAAATCAGAATAATTGGTAGTTCCCTCAATAAGCCCCATTCTTACGTCGACGTCTTCTGAACTAATTCGACCCTTCCATGCNGAGGCCTCGTAATTCTTCTTAACAATTCCTAGTCCTTTATCAAGCGCTGNTTGATCCATTTCTAAAATTTTTACGGGAATACCTACATTTGCAAAATTCATAGATATACCGCCTCCCATTGTTCCTGCACCAATTACACCTACCTTTTTGATGGTCTGAAGTGGAGTATCTTTACTGAGTCCAGGAACTTTAGCCGCTTGCCTTTCTGCAAAAAACACATGTTGCAAAGCTTTTGATTGGGGATTATCTCTGCATTCAATCGTCATTTCTCTCTCGAATTTGACACCCTCTTCGAATGGCAGATTCACCGAAGCTTGAATTGCTTTTATACAACATTCAGGCGCCGCCATGCCCCTCGTTTTCCTTGAAATTGTCTTCCTATAATCATTGAAGAAAGAATCATTATATTTTTTAGGATCAATACTAAGGGTGTGCGATTTCTTGAGGGGAGCATTATTTTTGAGTAGTTCTTCTGCATAGGACACTGCGTCATCGATTAGCTCACCATTTGAGATTTTATCGATCGCACCTGCCTCCAGAGCCTCTTGGGCACCGACAGGATTTCCGAGAGTTGCAAGTTTCAGTGCAAATTCAACACTACTGACTCGTGATAGGCGTTGTGTGCCTTGTGCACCAGGAATGATACCGAGCTTGACTTCAGGTAATCCTATTTTGGTGTTTGAGTCCGCTATTCTGTAGTTACAACCAAGAGCTACCTCCAATCCTCCTCCAAATGTGGTTCCAAAGATTGCTGCCACGATAACTTTTGAACTTTCGCTCATGGTGTCAATCACCTCTCCGAGCCATGGAGGTTTGACACCAGAAGCAAATTCAGTGATGTCTGCACCAGCCATAAAAGTCCGGCCGCGACAAGCTAGTACGAGCCCCTTTATCTCAGAATCTTTCGATGCATTCTCAACTGCTTTGATCAGGCCCTCTCGAACAGCATGAGATATTGCATTCACTGGTGGGTTATCGATCCAAATAATTCCTATCGAGCCGCGTTTTTCTATCATTCCTTGCATTTTGAATTTCCTAAATTAATTTTCGTTGATCTTTATGAGGCATATGCAATGCCACCATCTACAGCAATTGTTATTCCCACAAGATAATCACCTGCGCTTGAGCACATATAAACTGCAGTTCCAGCAATATCACTAGGTTTTCCAATTCTTTGAGCTGGTATTCTCTGAGCTACCTCATCTGGGTTGTCTCTTGCCCAAAGATTCATATCACTTGCGAATGCACCTGGAGCAATTGCATTAATATGTATGTTTTCACTAACTAGCCTTTTCGCCATTCTTCTTGTTAGATGGATCAATCCCGCTTTACTCGCTGCGTATGAGTATGCTTCGTGTCTTGCATTATGAATTCCATCTATCGACGCGATATTTATTACCTTGGCTGGTTGAGAGGGATTGCCTGATTTACGGAGTAATGGAGTTAGTTTTTGCGTTAAGAAAAAGAGTGCTTTTAAGTTTAAGTCCATCACTTTGTCCCATCCACTCTCAGGGAATTCATCATATGTTGCCGTCCATGCGGCACCCGCATTATTGACAAGAATATCTAGTTTACTTTCTCGACCTTTAATCTCAGTTACAAAGGCATCTAAATCTTCATTTTTTGATAGNTTATGAGGGAGTGCGATACATTCACCAAACTCTGACAATTCTTCAGCGGTTGCAATACAGGGTTCAGCCTTTCGTGCTGTTATGTAAACTTTAACCCCTCGCTTTACAAACTCTGTAGCAATCATTTTTCCGATCCCTCTAGATCCACCCGTAACGATAGCCACTCTTCCGCTTAAATTAAAAATGTCACCCATGCTCGCCTCCATAAATTATTGGTTTAGTAGGCATCTTGCCAATTCAGCCCATTTTAGTCATCAAAATGGGTGACCTTGTATCAAGAAATCCCCCAAATTACTTTTCTATCTTGGCTAAACATCATACCAAAAAGGAAAAAACACCGTATAATTTCTGTAACGAACAATGGACCAGTTAATATGAGAAACTTAAATTATTCTGAAAAACCAGATTCTGGACGAGCACACTATAAACCTGTCCTTGAGGCAGCAAAAATATCCCGTCTTAATCCTGAATTATTCAATTTGACAATGTCACAGGAATCTCAGCCCTTATTGGAGGCAGTAAAAAAACATATTGCGGAGAATGTGGATACGATCTCTGAGGAGTTTTACAAATTAAATGAAGGTAAAGCTAACCCGTGGGAGTACCATCCTCGTCAACTTGAATTACTCGAATCTGCAAAAGATAAGGCTCGAGCAGCTGGACTTTGGAATTTCTTTTTGCCAGATGCAGAGACTGGTGAGGGCTTGAGCAATTTGGATTATGCATACTTGGCAGTAGAATTGGGTAAAAATCCTTTATCATCTCANACCTTAAACTGTAGTGCACCAGATACTGGCAATATGGAAGTGTTGGAACGTGTGGGTACTCCAGAGCAGAAAGAAAAATGGTTGAAACCACTCTTGGCTGGTGAAATCAGATCGGCATATGCGATGACAGAGGCGGGAATGGCATCATCAGATGCTACAAATATCAGCACTGTGGCAAAGCTTGAAGGTGATGAATGGGTTATTAATGGTGAAAAGTATTACATTTCGGGGGCAGGAGATCCGAGATGTAAGATTTTAATCACAATGGTCAAGACCAGTCCAGATGCAGAGACGTTTCGACAACAGTCTCAGATCTTAATTCCAATCGATACAAAAGGAGTCGAGATCATGGGTCCAATGCATGTATTTGGCGATGAGTCGGCTCCCCATGGACATATGCATATTAAATTTAACAATGTGAGAGTACCCAAAGAAAACATTTTGTTGGGTGAAGGAAGAGGTTTTGAAATCTCTCAAGTTCGGTTAGGTCCCGGAAGAATCCATCACTGTATGCGTGCAATAGGGCAGGCAGAAGTAGCGTTAGAGCTGATGGTGAAAAGAGCGAGCACTAGGGTAGCTTTTGGAAAACCTATCATAAAACTTGGTAAAAATTTAGAAGTAGTATCTAGAGCGCGGATTGAGATTGATGCTTGTCGATTAATGGTACTTCAGGCAGCCAAAGCCATGGATGTCCTAGGTAACAAAGAAGCGAGAATCTACGTTAGTGCCGTGAAAGCAATGGTTCCAGAGAAAGTTTGCAAGATAATTGATGATGCAATTCAAATGCATGGTGCGACAGGGACATCACAATGGACGCCACTAGCGAGAATGTATGCTAATCAAAGAACACTCCGTTTCGCAGATGGTCCAGATGAAGTGCATCACATGGTTGTTGGAAGAAATGAGGTTCGTAAGTACGATCTCTGGTAATCTGCAGTNCAAATGATGGAATCTAATNGTCTAGGTGATTCGGCATCTGCATCAAGAAAGGTACGAGTATTACTTGATACAGATGCCAATAACGAAATTGATGATCAGCACGCAATTGCATATCTTCTTTTAAGTGGTGACAGCTTTGTACTCGAGGGTATTACCGTAAATAAGACCAATAATGGCGGCGATATTTTTGAGCAGGCGGCAGAGGCAGAAAGAGTCATAAAATTATGTGATATGGATGACCGGATCTCAGNAAGCTTGGGGGCCACAGCTTCTTTTTTAGATNTCGAATCAAATGNAGATCAACAGAAATTTGATGGAGTTGATGCGGTTGATCTGATGATAAAAAGGGCGCATCGCCAAGCATCGGACCCATTGGTNATTCTCGCGATTGGTAAACTNACGAATGTTGCACTCGCAATAAGAAAAGATCCTACAATTATTCCTAAGATTAAAATCTTGTGGCTAGGTACTAATTTTCCGATAGCAGGTGAATACAATCTAGACAGTGATCCTGAAAGCGTTAATTTTGTTATAAGTAGCGGGGCGCTGATTGAAATAGCAGTTGTTCGATATAAACAGAGTACTGGAACAGCGATGGTCACTGTTACTCCGAAAGACTTAGAGGAAAACCTAGTCGGTAATGGGCCTGATGTCAAAACACCAGTGGTAGGTCGTAATGGTGGTGAGTTTTATAATTTTGGTGATTATTCTTTGAATCTTCTCAATAATTGTTACCTATTCGGTAATCCTCCATCAAGACCTCTTTATGATATGGCAGCAGTTGCAATATTAAAGAATTCTGCATGGGCAGACATCAAAAAAATACCCAGTGTTCTGTATTCCAATGGATGTTGGTCTGAGACAGATTCCATCCAGACAAATTTGTATATAAGAGAGAATTTCAATAAGGATGAGATATTGAAAGACTTTTACAACAGTATCAAAAATTATTCGAAGGTCGAAGTTGTATAAAATCCTCTGCTTAGGTTGCTAAGGCAATAAAATCTCTATTAGGCATGGCCCCTTACTATTTAGTGCCTCCTGCAAGTAGTTTGAGAACTCGTCAGTGGTAGAGGCTGCATGGGCTCTCACTCCCATACCTTTTGCAAGAGCTAGCCAATCAATAATAGGGTTGCTTAAATCGAGAAGCGATAATGCTTTCTCACCTGGATTTTTTACTCCTACACGGTCGAGCTCAATATTTAAAATGCCATAACTATTATTTTTCATGATTATAACCACGATATCTAGGTTCTCTCTCGCCATGGTCCACAGAGCTTGTAATGTATACATGCCACTACCATCGGCTTGTAAAGAAACAACCTTTCGACTTGGGTGAGCGACTGCTGCTCCCACGGCTACAGGTAAACCTTGCCCGATTGACCCTCCTGTAATAATGAGCCAGTCATGAAAAGAAGCAGAGGCTGTATAGCGAAAAAAAGAGCCGCCGCTTGTTCCTGATTCATCACTTACGATCGCATTCTCAGGTAATAAATTAGCTGTAATCATCGCAGCATTATCCCGATTTAATTCACCTTCTTCATAGTCAAAAATTTCCTTCGTTTGTATTTTTTCAGGTGTATTTGGTGCATCCATCGCATCGGCTAGTCGTTTAAGTGTGTCTTCTGCGTCAATATTAGGAGAGGCTAGTTCTAGGAGCTCTGCACCTTCTGGCGAGAGCCAACCAGGTTTATCGGGATAAGCGAAAAAGGCAACCGGAGGTGGAGCACCTATAAAAGTGATATGTGTTAGTCCTTTGAGAAACTCTACTGCAGATTCGGCAAAGTAAGGCAACCTTTCAATAGAAACTACTCCCTCTCCTCTCTGCAGTCTCGCGGGAAGCGTTTCACATATGATCCGTGCATTGATTTTGGCAGCTATCCTACCTGCATGATGCAAAGCGTCTTTTCGAAGCGCACGGCTACCCAGAAACAGCGCAGGATATTCTGCTCCTAAGAGTTTTTGAGCTGCATNGCTAATATCCTCATCAGAAATTGTTTTTGGAGTGCTCACTTTTATTTGAGGAGCGATGNCTGCATTANNACCCCATGCATGATCACCGGGTGCAATCACCGTACATATACTTCCAGGATACGATTGAGAAATAGCGATTGCCTCTGCGCCTGCAGTTGCTAAATCTGATGGCGATTTTGACGTTCTTACCCAATCTGACATTGGGGAAGCAACACCAATGATATCTGACGTGAGCGGTGCATTATATTTTAAATGATCAACTGCATGATCTCCCACAATATTTATAAGAGGCGTTCTTGCTCTTTTTGCATTATGTAAATTTGCCAGACCATTAGCTAAACCTGGACCTAAATGGAGGAGCGTTACAGCGGGTTTGTCAGTCATCCGACCGTAGCCGTCCGCTGCGCCCGTGACAACACCCTCAAAAAGCCCGAGGATCGCTCTCATCTTTTTTTGTTTATCAATCGCAGCAACGAGCTGCATTTCAGATGTTCCTGGATTCGCAAAGCAAACTTCGACTCCGCCATCGCACAATGTTTGCATCAACGCTTCTGCTCCGTTCATATTATCCTCAATCGAAACTTATATTTGGTGGTTAATGATTTATTGACACTTATCGCCTAATTCTACAACAATGTAGTTACAAATATGTCTCATGTAATCCTAATAATTAAAAAAAGTAAAAGGAACAAATGACAAGATTACGACAAATTGCATTGGTAGCCAAAGATATGAATTTGGTACAAACCCATTTTTATAATTTATTTGGGTTATCTGACGCGCATATTGACCCTAAAATCAGCAAATTTGGCTTACAAAACATTGTGATGACTCTAGGAGACACTTTCCTAGAGGTCGTTTCGCCCATAACAGATAACACTACTGCTGGCCGCTTGCTTGAACGTCGCGGTGGCGATGGTGGCTATATGGTTATTGTCCAAGTGGATGACCTGTTGCATGAGAAGCAGCGAGTAGAATCTGCTGATATAAGAATAGTTTTTGAAGCATTTACAGAAAGAGGAAGTGCGATTCATCTTCATCCTAAAGACGTGCCTGGAGCAATAGCCTCTCTTGATCAAATGGATCCTCCCGAAGCTTGGTATTGGGCAGGAAGTAATTGGATGAAGAGAAAAGCGATGCTAGTTGAGAATATTACTGGATCTGAAATTCAGTGTGAGTCGCCAACAGAGATCGCAGAANAGTGGGCAATTGCATATAACTTGCCTGTCTCCATGGTAGGAGGCGTTCCGCGTCTGCTATTTGATGATGGTGAGGTTAGATTCGTTGAAATAAAAGATTCACGGGGCATTGGCTTGAGAGCATTCGATGTAGTTGCCAAAGATAAAAAGCAAATTTTAAAAAATGCTTATCAGATGAAGTTAAAAGTGGTGGACGATAGTATTGAGGTGTGTGGAGTCACTGTAAACCTCAAATAAAATGGGTGTATTTCATATTATTGGAGACAACCTGATAATAATTAGCTATATACTTTCTGNATTAGGAGGAGCTTATGACCGCAAAAAAAATAGATACAGGTACAGACCATTTATTGGCCGACATTGAGGATGGAGTTTTAACCATTACACTCAATCGACCAGAGGCACGAAANGCAATGTCAAGAGAGCTAGTTCTGGCATTGGTTGATCAATTGAAAGATGCGCAAGAAAACTCTGATGTGAAATGTGTTGTTTTAACCGGAGCAGGGAAAGGGTTTTGCGCGGGTGGAGATGTNAAGGCAATGGGAGCTGGACCAGGTGAAAGTCCGCCCACCATTGACGAGTCAATAAATAGGCAAAGATACCANCAAAGAGCTATATCAGGTGCTCTTTATAGTATGACTAAACCTACATTAGCATCGCTTCCNGGCGCGGCAGCAGGCGCAGGCCTCTCGATTGCACTTGCTTGNGATTTAAGAATAATGGCATCAACCGCGATTATGACAACGGCATTTCGACATGTAGGATTCTCTGGAGATTACGGTGGTACATTTTTTATGACTCAACTCGTGGGAGCCGCGAAAGCAAGAGAACTGTTCTTCCTCTCGAGCAGGATTGGTGCTGATGAAGCTTTGAAACTCGGTTTAACAAATTGGGTAGTCGATCCTGAGGAGCTTGGTAATAAAACGAAAGAGATTGCTTCTCAATTGGCAAGTGGGCCACCGATTGCGATGCAGTATATGAAAGAGAATTTAAATAGAGCGATATCGTCGGGTGATCTTGAGGACTGCATGGACTTAGAATGTACTCACCATATTCATTGTGCAAAAACAGAGGATCACAAAAATGCGGTACAAGCCTTNATAAACAAAACAAAACCNGTTTTCAATGGCCGTTAAAATTANAGGAATAGCGGAGGGAGTATTTAGGTGATTAGAAAAATAATCTATTTTTTTTATGCAGTTTTTCAACGNTATTTCCCAGAAGCTTTTGCTGCATCAAAAACTAGTTCTGCCCCCGCGGATAGAAAACGTAAACTCTCGGTAAAAACAAAACTATTATTTGCATCGGGAGCAGCGTCTGAGGGTGCAATCTCTGCAGCAGGATCAATAACTATAATATTTTACAATCAAATATTAGGAGTACCACCTTCTCTTTGTGGAATTGCTTTTGCCATATCAATGATCGCTGACGCGGTAACGGATCCTATTATTGGAACGATGACGGATAAATTCAACTCAGTGATTGGGCGAAGGCATTCTTTCATGATTTTGTCCATCTTCCCTTTAGGAATTGGAGCTTATTTCTTATATTCGCCGATTGAGGGGTTNTCTNAATTTGGGTATTTTCTTTGGTTAGTAGGCTTCTTGCTTGTGCTACGTTTGGGATTGACATTATATCTTGTTCCACATGATGCATTGGGAGCGGAACTGACTGATGATTATGATGAGCGAACTTCGCTGTTTGGATACAATGCGGTTAGCACGATGGTGTTTGGTGCTCTGTTTGGAATGGTACTGGCTTTTGTGATCTTCCCGACTCCAGAGGGCATGGAGAATGGATTTTTAAATCAAGCAAGATATATAGTTCTTTCTATCTCAGTGGCCTGTGTAGCAATTTCTTCAGTGCTGTTGTGCACTTTTGGAACCTTTGATCAGATTCCAAACTTGCATCCAGTGGACCTTGGGAAAAAAATAGATTTTCAGTCTTACTTTAGAGAATTATTATCGTTATTGACCAATAAATCTTATGTTGCAGTTTGTCTGTGGATGGTACTCATGTTTGCTGGCTTGGGAGTAATTGGTGTCGTAAATCCACTTGCATATATTTATGTGTTCGAATTATCCAGTGAGGACATGTTTTGGGCCTCCGTTGCTAAACTACCTGGTATGGTACTTGCAGTGCCCATTACTATGTTTTTCATGAAAAAGTTAGGTTTTGGTAAGAAAGACTGCATGGCTTTGGGAACCGTTTTCCCGGGTGCACTAGTAGCTGCACCATTTATTTTTGCGTATTTTGGNTTTTTTCCATCGAACGATTCCNTTTATTTAAACTATGCCATTTTTGTTCCTCTCGCAGTTGGATATACACTNTTTGGTCTTGGGTATATAACCATGGATTCTGCTTTGGTTGANATTGCCGACGACCATGAGTTGAGAACAGGATATCGATCAGAGGGCGTTATTTTTTCTGTAAAAAGCTTTGCCTCAAAATCTACTCAGAGTATAGGTGCTCTGATTGCTGGATTTGGACTTGAGGTTATAAATTTTCCTGAAAAAGCGGTGATGGGACAATTAAGTGCAGAGACCGAAAATGGTCTATTAATCTTGAATGGACCTTTATATTTAGGTTTTTACATAGCGGCGACAATAATTATTATTTCTCTGTATTCAATTACTAGAGATAGCCATGAGAAAACACTTCAGAAACTGGAGGATATGAGGTCACAAAGGCAATCCTGAAATGGTATTTCAATCCTTAGCTGATGCGAGAGATTATGTTCTATCTAATGATGAAGATTACTTTATTACAGATGAAATAATTCGAGGCGTATCATTTAAAGTTTTCAAAAATGGCCCCAAGCTCATACCTGATATCTTAAATCTTTGTCTCAACCATAAAGAAAAAGACTTCTTGGTTTTTGACAAAGAGCGATATTCCTTTGGTGAGTTTCATCAATTAACGTGTCAAATCGCCCATTTACTAATGGATGAATATAGCATTAGACCAGGTGATAGAGTTGCGATTTTAATGAAAAATTCTCCAGAATTTCCCCTTATATTTATGGCTTTATCGTCAATTGGTGCCGTTGCAGTTTGTTTAAACAGCTGGTGGACATCAGATGAACTTAAATATGGATTTATGGATTCAAAGGTAAAGCTTGTATTCACCGATGAGCAGCGACTAGCAAAGATAAAAGGATTTGTATCAGAGATGGGCGTGCAAACAGTTTTATGTCGCCATCAAAATTCTGATAAGTCAGATGAGTTTTGGAATTCACTTTTAACAAGTAAAAATAATGAATTACCCAGAACTACGATTGATCAAGATAGTGATTTCGCTGTTATGTATACTTCAGGATCAACAGGACACCCAAAGGGAGTCGTTATGACTCATCGGGGTGCAATATCCACATTAATGTCTTGGCATTTTGGCCTCAGAGTTTTGGATGTAATGGGATTGGGACCTGTGCCTTATGTAGACAAAAACAACCAACCTTATCAACCATGTCAGTTAGTTTCAGTCCCATTTTTCCATGTTTCCGGAACTCATGGGGGACTTTTACTTGCCCTTTGGAGTGGCACAAAGTTNGTGATAATGAAAAAGTGGGATCCTCCTGAGGCCGTCAGACTTATTGAGTTAGAAAAAGTGAGCAGGTTTGGAGGTGTCCCTACAATGGCAGCTGAAATTCTCGGAGAGGCTAAAAAAGTTGGCGCAAAGTTAGAATCGATTCGATTAATTGATACTGGAGGCGCTGCACGGCCAGCTGATCAGGCGCGAGAAATGGCAGAATCTATACCCAATGTTTTGACAGGGACAAGTTATGGCATGACAGAAACAAATGCTCTGGGAATAGCGATTCGAGGTAAGGAATACTTGGAAAATCCTGAGGTGACAGGAAGATTAATTGCACCGCTTGCAGAGATGAGAATTGTGGATGAATTTGATAATGATGTTGAGATTGGAGACGTCGGGGAATTGGTGCTAAAAAGTGCAGCGAATATGCGATGCTATTTGAATAAAGATGCTGAGACATCCGAAGTTTTAAAAGATGGATGGCTTTATACAGGTGATCTGGCAAAGATTGATAAAAATGAATTGATCACGCTCGTTGATAGGAAAAAAAATATTATTATCAGAGGTGGTGAAAATATATCAGCTCAAGAGGTTCAAACGGTGATTCTTGAACATCCTGATGTTATTGAGGCTGCTATCTTTGCTTTGCCCAACGAACGTTTGGGTGAGATTGTCGGAGCTTGTGTTTTTTGTGGTGAAACTTCAAATGCAGATGAGGATTCTTTGAAAGAGTTCTTAAGAAAATCATTAGCAGCATATAAAATACCAGAGCACATATGGTTTAAGAAAAAACCATTACCTCGAGTTGCGTCAGAGAAGATTGATGTGGAGGCTCTCAAGAAGGAGTACAGCTAAAGATGAATGTTCCAAATAATAAAATGCAAAACGTTCAGGGATTTGAAATTCAGAAAGTGGAAGATTGGATAAAGGAAAATGTTAAAGGCTTAAAACCTCCTTTAAAGTGGAAAAAATTAGAGGGAGGACATTCAAATCTAACCTATATGATAAATGATTTTGAGGGANNAAGTGCGGTAATACGAAGACCCCCATTGGGTAAATTGCTCCCAAAAGCTCATGATATGTCGCGAGAATGGGCACTAATCTCCAATTTAGCACCGACTGGATTTCCGGTCCCTAAACCTCTTGGATTTTGTGATGATTTAGATACAACAGGTGCTTTATTTTATGTAATGGGATTCTCTNAGGGTAAGCCACTTCATAGCGCTAAGGAGGCATCGGACTCTATAAGATTAGATGATAGAGCCACTCTTGCATACTCATTTATTGATACCTTAGCATCGCTTCATAGCCTGGATCCCGATGAGATTGGTCTTGGAGAGTTGGGTCGAAAGGAGGATTACATTGGNCGTCAAGTAAAGACTTGGTATCGATCTTGGATGGCATCCATTGAGCCAGCTAACTANGATGACAAAAGAGCACATAACCTACAGGAATATTTTCTTTCCTCAAAACCTGACCAGCAGACCGCAAGTGTGGTTCATGGTGATTACGGATTTCATAACTGTTTNATTGGTGATGATGCTAAGGTCTCAGCGGTAGTTGATTGGGAAATATCCTCATTGGGAGATCCATTGGCAGACTTAGCTTACACGCTAAAAAGTTGGCCTGAGGCACACGGTGATGCTTCGAGTAGNTTGGATTTACCTTCCTCTATTGATGGATTGCCGCTAAGAAAAGAACTGATTAATCGTTATCAAAAACAAACGGGTTTAAATGTTGATCAGCTTGATTTTTACTTTGGATTTAATCATTGGAAATCTGCAGCAATTATTCATGGAGTTTATGCTCGATACAGAGAAGGAAAGAAAAGTACTGAGGGGATAGATTTAGATGAGATTAAGAGTCGAATAGATGCATCTCTGGCGGCGGCAGATTTCTATATTAATCGATATAAAGAGAGATAGATGCGAGTCTTTAACTTTGGTTCCTTAAACATAGACCATGTTTACTCTATGGATAAATTTGTTTCACCAGGTGAAACGCTGCCAAGTATTTCATATTCAAAGTTTGCCGGTGGGAAAGGACTGAATCAGTCAATTGCATTAGCNAAAGCGGGAATAAAGGTGACTCATCTAGGATCGGTTGGTGAAGATGGATATTTTTTGCGCGATCTTCTGGATACACACGGTGTTGATGCTAAAGAATTGCAGATTTTATCCTCAGCATCAGGTCATGCAATTATTCAAGTGGACGCTAATGGTGAGAATTGCATCATTCTTCATGGTGGCGCTAATGTTAAAAATGACGAGGACAAAGTTTTACAAAAGTTACAAAATGCTGAAAATGGTGACATCTTTCTCACTCAAAATGAAACGAACGGTGTTGCCTTTTTGATTAGTAAAGCTAAAGATCTTGGGCTTACAACAGTTTTTAACCCTGCGCCAATGACTGAGGACGTTAGTAATTATCCATTGGAAAAAGTTGATTACTTAATTCTTAATTATACTGAGGGAAAGATGCTGTCAGGAGCATCGGAATCTAGCAAAATTATCGAAACCCTATCTCAAAAATACCCAAGGGCAAAAATTGTATTAACGCTAGGTGCGGATGGTGTAATCTACAAAGACGATGTTGAGGAGATAAAGGTTGAGTCAATTGAAACAGAGGTTATTGATTCAACCAGTGCGGGAGATACATTTTCCGCTTACTTTATAGCTGGGATAAATATGGGTTTAGACGTTAAAGCAGCACTCCGCCAGGGTTGTAAGGCATCCTCAATATGCATCACGCGAGAGGGAGCAGCAAACTCTATACCCTCAATAGATGAAGTTTTAGAATTAGGNGAATCCAATGGATCTAGTTAGTAATAAATCACATCATCAATTTTTCAAGAAATTGGTAAGTCTTTGGTTCTTACCCATACTTATTTTATTTGCTGGTTGTGCGGAGAATCAAAAAGATCAGCCTAATGTAATTCTAGTAATGGCTGATGACATGGGTTGGGCACAGACTGGCTATTATGGTCATCCGATTCTAAAAACACCTCATCTTGATGCAATGGCGGAAAATGGATTACGTATGGATCGATTTTATGCGGGTGCACCAAGTTGTACTCCGACACGCGCGTCGGTTATGACTGGAAGGACAAATGATCGTACTGGTGCATTCAGAGTTGGTAGTTATATCAATAAACAGGAAAAAATGCTTTCAACCGCATTTAAAGATGCGGGATATATTACTGCACATTTTGGTAAGTGGCATTTAAATATGGATAGCCCAGACCTAGATCACCCGTTACCAAAAAGTGACCCTCACAATCCNGGAGANTTAGGCTTTGATTATTGGCTGAGTCANACCACGGGATTTGATCGCTCGTTTGACTTGAGCAGAAATGGGGTGCTGGAGAAGTTTGAGGGAGATGGATCAGAGATTATTGTTGAAGAGGCAGTGAGATTTATTACAGATGAACTTGAGAGAGGAAAACCATTTTTTATCGTTATTTGGTATTCAGCTCCTCATGGCCCCTGGGATGCGTCTGAAGAAGATATTAAGCCATTTTTGGGAAAAGTGGATCGGACCTCTGCGCATGCACATGGCGAGATTGTAGCTATCGATAGATCAATTGGTAATCTTAGAACAAGCTTACGTGAGTTAGGTATTGCCGATAATACATTGGTATGGTTTACAAGCGATAACGGAGGATCTCCAAATTTAGATGTTCGTGTTTGGCCGTCAAAGGATTCTTTTGGTGGTGCTGGTGGTCAGGGAATGGAGATGGAATATCCTTCTAATTGTAGTAACGAAATAGATTTTAATCTGACGAGTACTCAAGCGAGGGAATTGCATGGTTGTATTCGGGGAATGGATCCTGATAGTACTGGATATCTNAGAGGATTCAAAAAAGATTTTTANGAAGGTGGACTGCGTGTTCCGACCGTCATAGAGTGGCCCGCAGGAATCGAGCCTCGAGTTACAAATTTCCCATCAAGTACATACGATATGTTTCCAACTTTGATCGATGTGGCCGGGCTCTCACCAGATTCAATTAATGCNGTGCATGATGGGATATCAATTATTGAATTATTTGATTATGAATTGCCCAAGAGAGAGGTGCCCATTGGCTTCAGAGCAAATGGTGGCTTGATGTGGTTAGATAATGATTGGAAGTTAGTCAGGAATGTGGACTACGATGGCAAAAAGTTTGTGACTACTGATTATGAGCTTTATAACGTCATTGGTGATCCTACGGAAAGTAATAATCTCATCGAGATGTATCCTGAGATTGCTGCAAAAATGATTGAGCAACAAAGAAAGTGGAGTCTCTCTGTGAGTAAGAGTGCGTTTGGTGCAGACTATCCTGAAAAACAAGTATTAGATTCGGGAAGGGTCAATTTGATACCAAGAATAGAAAATCGCCGAGAGCAACGCCTTAAGGAATGGAAAGAAGAGATTAGATTGTCTGAAGTTACTGTTCTTCCTTAAATCCTAATAACTGTNTCTACTTAAAATGGGTACTATAAAGGTGTTAAGGCGGCTTTCTGCACTAACCTTTTTGTAATTTTCCCTGAGGCACCTCTTTGAAGAGGAACCGAACTTATTTTTATTGCTTCGGGGATCTCAAAATTTGCTAATTTACCTTTAAGGAAACTTTTTATTGTATGTTCAGTTAGTTTACTTTTTGTATAAATTGTAGCTGCTACGAGTTCACCCAACCTGACGTCTGGTATGCTGTACACGCATGCTTCGACGATTTCTGGATGCTCCATTAAGGCATATTCTACTGAGCTACAAGATACATTTTCTCCACCTCTAATTATGAGATCTTTGATTCGATCCATGATGTAAATAAAGCCGTCAGGGTTTATTTTTGCGACATCGCCCGTTTTAAACCAGTCTCCATCAAAACAATCCAATTTATCATCTAATTTATTCCAATATCCTCGGAACATTGAAGTGCCCTTAACTTGTAACTCTCCTATCTCTCCATTGGGCATTTCAGCACCTGATTCTGAGACGATACGCATTTGAAGTACCGCAGAGCACTCTCCGCAAGATGATGGTCTATCAGCATAGGCATCGCCGATAGCACTCGTACCAATTGCATTAGTTTCCGTCATTCCCCAACCAATTTGAGGCATGATAATTTCGTTTAAACTATCAATTTCCTTTACTTGCTCAGGTGCCCTGTGTGCGCCACCTCCACCGAGAATTAAAAGAGTTGATATGTCATGGCGAGATTTATCATATGCATTAACTAAATCACTTGTAATTGCTGGGGCTGCAATAAAACTTGTTACTTTCTCTTTTTGAATCAATCTAAGTCCTTCTTCAGCATCCCATTTATACATACAAACCATTTTTCTTTGATTTCTGAATGAGGCAAGAAGGACAACATGTGATCCAGAAACATGGAATAAAGGAACGGCTAGCAACATTGCTTCTTGAAATGGTAACTCTTGTTTGTCTAATTCATATCTGAGAGCGCGTATTTCTATTTCTAGCTCCCAGCTCATTAGCGCATGGATTATATTTCGGTGTGTCGAAACAACGCCCTTTGGGAAACCCGTCGTACCAGACGTATAGATTATCGTTGCATCATCATCAGCCGTGATATTAGACTCAAGTGCATTAAAATTTGGGTGGCGGCTGAAGAGTTCTTTCCAACAATATGAAAACAGATCCTTGTTTTCCTTAGCTCTCACCCGTATGACTTTCATGTCATTCTCTTTNTTGATGACATTCGAGAGATTAGTGAGTCGTTCCTGATCGACAAACAATAGTTTTGGATCACAATCATCAATGGCAAACTTGAGATCTTTTGGCCCCCACAAAGCATTTAACGATACTGCAATAGCTCCAATTGAAGTAGTCGCAATGAATGCGATACTCCACTCAGGATAATTCCTCATAGAGATGCCAACTCTATCCCCTTTTCTAATACCCAACTCTGAGGTCATGGTGTTTGCGAGTTGAGTACTTAATTNTAAAATTTGTGAAAATGTATATCGCTCGTCCTGATAGACAATAAAATCTAAATCACTTGAGTTGGAAAAATAGAGCTCATTGAGTGTTTTAGGTGCATTCTTAAAAACTTTTACATTTCTATCATTTATTTGGGTGGAATTAAGCTCATATATTTCGCCTGATGCACACAGTTTTTCTATTGCTTGATTTCTAGTTATGGTAGCTTTGTTCATATTAGAATTATTGTCCATAGTTTTAGTAATATAACATTCAAGTGGTAAATGTCGCTATATGGCACAAGTAGANTATTGGAGTGATTAACATGATAACTAAGCCTTTTTCTCCCAGAGACATATTTGCGCAACCTGTTGTAAATTCCTCAAGAGTTTTTCTTTCTCCACAGCGTTATATTCAAGGTCCAGGTGTGATCAAAAATTGTGGTCTTTATCTTAGTTTGATAAATGCAAAGCATGTTGGGGTTCTTGCATCAAAGAGAGGATTCTCAGCTGAGGCGGCAAATGTCCTGCAATCACTGAGTGAGGCGGGCATTGAATATTCGAAAGCTGAGTTTAGGGGTGAGTGCTCCAAAGAGGAAGTAGAGAGACATACCAACGATTTAATGAGTGCAAAACCAGACTGTATATTGGCAGTGGGTGGAGGAAAACTTGTTGATGCAGGCAAATGCATCGCCTACAGGCTAAATTGTCAAGTTGGAATCATTCCAACTCTCGCATCAAATGATGCGCCTTGCTCATCCATATCTGTGTTATACACCGTCGATGGAGTAAAAGATGTTGTTGAGTATTTCCCCCAAAATCCAGCNTTTGTGATTGTAGATACTGAGGTCATTNTTAATGCGAGTGAGCGTTACCTAGTAGCAGGAATTGGTGATGCAATGGCTACTTGGTATGAAGCTCGAGTATGCGAAGATAATCCAGTTGGTTCAAATTTGGTGGGATGTCGACCTACACTCGCGGCGTCAGCAATCAGTGAAAAATGTGCACAGACATTGTTCGAATATGGAGTCTCTGCAGCGGAGAACGTTAGAAACAATCAAAACAGTGATAGTGTTGAAAGAGTTGTTGAGGCAAATACGCTTTTAAGTGGTATTGGCTTTGAGAGTGGTGGACTTGCTCTAGCTCATCCTTTGGCGAATTCTTACACAGAGATAACACGGTTAAACAAAAAATATCTTCACGGCGAGATGGTTGCTATGGGTACTCTTGCTCAATTAGCAATGGAGAACTCAGAGGATCTAGAGAAAGTTACTAAATTTTTTATTGATATAGGACTGCCAGTGAATTTGGAACAATTATCGATGCATCCACTAGAGCAATTTGAAATTGATAAAGTTATCGATGCGGCTTTTAAAAATCCTCTCATACAACGCATGAAATTTGAGGTTACCAGAGATCTAATTTTGCAATCAATTAAAAAAGCAGACGATCTGGGCACATCTTTTGTAAAGCAATATGGCGATGAGGCATATAAAAGGCTCCATGATTAACTGTCTGTTGTTTTCTTAAGAATAAAATTTGGCGTGTAAATTTTTGAAAAGAGATAAAAATTAGCATTAGGATATTTTTGGATATGGAATATCAAGAAATTTTATACGACACCTCAGATGGCGTTGCGACTATTACGATCAATCGCCCTGATACTTTGAATGCGCTAACAAGTTTAACGCAAGCGGAGATAAGGCATGCACTGTTCATTTCAGATACAACTGAAGAGGTTGTCGGTACAGTGATTACTGGATCAGGAAGAGGATTTTGTTCCGGTGTTGATATGAAGTCACTTGGTAAAATTAGTGATGATGGAAAAAGAACAGAGGAAANGTTTGAGCATTTAGAGGTTGGTTTTGAAAGTGAAAATAAAAATTTTGAAGGTTCACCCGCCTATTTTTTAGCACTTAAAAAGCCTTTGATCGCAGCGATAAATGGAGCTTGTGCTGGATTAGGTTTCAGCTATGCCACATTTTGTGACATGCGATTTATGGACGAAAAAGCAAAATTAATTACATCATTTTCGCCAAGAGGATTGATTGCTGAGCATGGAACTAGTTGGATGCTTCCGAGAATAATAGGACCTTCTAATGCTCTTGATTTGATGTGGAGTTCGCGTCGAGTAGATGCTAACGAGGCATATCGGATTGGTTATGCGAATAGAATCTCCAAGAATGGTGAGGCATTAAAAGATGCGCAGGATTTCGTGAAAAGCTTTTCAAAAACCGTTGCCCCATATTCACTCATGATGATGAAGAGACAAGTCTATCAACACTTGAACAAGGAATTAGGAATTGCAAATATTGAGTCTACAAGCTGGATGGACGAAAGTTTAAAAAGAGAGGATTTTAAAGAAGGAATTAATTCATTTTTGGAAAAAAGATTACCAAATTTTAAAAAGATAAAATAAAAAGGGGAGTAAACATGATATTTACAGGATGGGAGTCACCACTCGCACTGCTTAAATATGAGCTGGTGCAATTGGAATATGAGGGCGTTCAAGTTCCAAAAGAAATTGCAAAGAGAGTGACATGCTTAGATGACGAATCTCACAAAATGGATTTCGATCTTGTCGACGAGATTTATAGTGATCTGAATAATTTAAAAGTTTCATCATCATTTCCCTANGAACAACCATATACGTTGACTGAGATTAAGAAAGCTAGGCCATCAGGACCCCGCCGTTTCGACTCGATAGAGGATAAGGATTTGCTGGATAAATTCCATGGAGCTTGGACGGGTAGAGCGGTTGGTTGTGCTCTGGGTAAACCGGTTGAAGGGATGGGAATTCGTGGCCAAAAGGGGTTGATAGGAAGGGCGGCGATCAAAGAATATCTTAAAAATAGGAATCATTGGCCGCTCGACTACTATTTTAGTGGAGAAGATGTTGGAGACGATTTTGTTGTTTATTGCCCAAATTCTCAACGCGAAAATATCGCTTTTATGGAACCTGATGATGACATCCACTATACATTGATCGCGCTCGCAATAATGGAGAAATATGGTGCTGAGTTTACTTGGCGGCATATAGCGCATACTTGGAATAGCTGCCTTCCTTACAACGTTATATGCACGGCTGAATCACAAGCGATTCTTAACTATAACAATGCTAGTCCCAGAAGCACAGCGTCTGACTGGGTAACCCCCGAGTACACAAGTCTCAATAGAAANCCCTATCGAGAATGGATAGGTGCACAGATCAGAGCCGATGGTTGGGGATATGGCTGCGCAGGTAATCCAGAATTAGCCGCTGAATTCGCTTATAGAGATGCTTGTTGGACGCATCGAGCGAATGGTATTTATGGAGAAATGATGTTCGCAGCTATTATTGCAGGTGCGTTCAACGTTTCCGATCCGATCGAGCTTATAAAAATAGGGCTCTCTGAAATACCATCTAACTGTAAGTTAGCAGAGGCCTGCATGCAGGCGATTGAAAAAATGAAAGTCAAAAAAGACTTTTATAGTTATATGGATTGGGTTGAAGAAGACTTTGGAGATTTGAATGGAGTTCACACCGTAAATAACGCACTTGTTGTTATCGGGGCTTTATTTTATGGCGAATTAGACTTTCATCGCTCCGTTTGTTTTGCTGTCGAGGGAGGCTGGGACACCGACTGTAATGGTGCCACTTGTGGTTCAATCTTGGGCGCAGTCCATGGCCTTTCCAATATGGAATCAACCATGATACCTCCATTGAATGATACGATTAAACCAAGTGTGATAGGGTTTCAGGAAATAACTATGAAAGAGCTTGCTAAAAGAACTTTTGATGTACATTGCTCAATCAAAAACTCATAAAATAGAGAAAGCTCCTTGGGATCAATCAGATGTTAAAATTGAGATCCCCCATTAAATGGGTTATTTCCGTTTTTTATATATGCGCAACTTGTAGCATTTTATCTCAAGAACTTGATTCATATCCTGTAAATCTCTTTTGGGGTGATACTCATGTACATACCTATTTATCATCTGATGCTTTTGCAACTGGAACAACAATAACCTCAGATCAAGCTTATCGATTTGCGAAAGGCGAAAGGATTAAGGCAAATGGTGGGCAATACGCGTCAATACGAACACCTCTCGATTTTATAATGATTGCTGATCATGCAGAGGATTTGGGTGCCTTTGCTGCTCTTTCGAATACAAAAAGTATAATTGAAGATCAGAAAGTTGCTGAACAAGTACTTGATCAACTAAAAAAAATGCCGAAACCATCTGAACTCGTAAATGCTGAAAACAAAAATAAATTTAAATCACTTCAAAATNAACTTATTCAATCGAAGGGACTCAAGCAAACTAAATTTAACCTGAGCCAAGAGTTCAAACGAGATGTTTGGAGTGAGGTTATAAACGAGGCAGAGCGACATTATCAACCGGGAAAGTTTACCACTTTTGTAGGATATGAATATAGCGCTACTGAAGGTGGCATGGCTCACAGAAATGTTATGTTTTCAGGTAGCCCAAAACAAACTGGATTGATTATTCCATTCTCAGCATTTGAAAGCCAAGATCCTGAGGATCTTTGGAAATTTCTAACGAAGTATAAAGAAGAATCGGGTGATGATGTTATTACGATTCCTCATAACACTAATTTGAGCAATGGACAGATTTTTAAAAACAAAACATTCGACAATACTCCTTTTTCTTATGATTATTTACAAGTGAGAACTGAATTCGAACCAATCATTGAAGTCACTCAATTCAAAGGTGATAGTGAGACGCATCCTTTGATTTCGCCTGATGATTCCTACGCTAATTTTGAGAGAGGTTGGTTTGATACATTAAATAGAGCAAGAGATGATTCGCTGGGTGTAAAAATTGACAAAGCTGAGAGATCGCACGCTCGGTCAGTTCTTAAAAAAGGATTAAACATGAAAAAAGAATTCGGTGTGAATCCATTTAAATTCGGTGTTATTGGCTCCACAGACACTCATACAGGACTTTCCACAGCGGAAGAAGATAATTTTTGGGGTAAAATGGCATATGAGGAGCCTAGTCAA